>Ga0209212_1000097_pt1 | contig 177173 bp, 144 predicted proteins | sample RifGroC2_FD_183996 | JGI IMG/M metagenome (GOLD analysis project Ga0209212, IMG submission 183996) | Groundwater microbial communities from Rifle, Colorado, USA - Groundwater C2 (SPAdes) (version 2) | ecosystem: Environmental > Aquatic > Deep subsurface > Groundwater | place: Rifle, Colorado...
TAGACACCGGCAAGTTTTATGTGGATGCCGCAACCGGTAATATCTCCTCTTCCGGCACTCTTGGCATTTTTGGCAACACCACTCTGCAAGGTTCTCTTTTAGTCACTTCCGGCAATATTGGCGTGGGTACTTCTACTCCCGGAGCCAAATTGCATTTGGCCGGCGGAACAATTTTACAAACCGTAGAGAGCGCCCCCAGTATTTTAAGCTCTATTACTCATGCTAATTTTAGTAACCCTAATTCCGTGGCGGTGTCCGGTCATTATGCCTATGTTGGCGATACCGGCTCCCATTATTTATTTGTCATTGATATTACTAATCCTAATGTTCCGTTTGTAGTCGGCTCTTTTTCTAATGACTGTGTAGAGGCCAGAATACAAGTGGTCGGACGTTATGTTTATTCCGGAGACACCAGCAATGACAGTCTTTGCATTATTGATGTTGCCAATCCCTCGGCTCCGGTTTTGGTCTCTCAAATATCTGACGCAACTTATTTACCTGATCCCGAGACTATTTATGTCTCCGGCAAATATGCTTATGTAACCAATCCTGTCGGCAAGAGATTAACCATAGTTGATATTTCCAATCCTTTAAATCCTGTAGTTAAGGGTTCTGTCACTCACACCACTCAATTAAGCGGAGCGGAAGGTTTATATGTGGTGGGTAAGTACGCTTATATTTCGGCTTTTCAATATTTTACAATCGTTGATGTTTCTGATCCCACCAACCCAACAATTGTTGGTAATGAGAATAATGGTTATTTAAACAATGTTTCCTCGGTTTATGTCTCCGGCAGATATGCTTATGTAGTTTCCAATAATGGTTTAGATAGATTTGTTGTAGAGGATATTTCCAATCCAGCCAGTCCAAGCATGGCTGGTTCTTCATCTCAAATTAACGCAGGAGGATTATATGTTTCCGGCAGGTATGCTTACTTAACCGCCGGCGCCACAGTTGGCACGTTAAAAGTTATGGATATTACCACGCCGGCTTCTCCTTATGTAATCACCTCCGTTAGTTTGTCCAATCCCGCCGGCGCCATTTATGTCTCGGGTAAATATTTGTACACCCTGCGTCCGGGGGCTACTGATTACTTTTCTGTTGTTGATTTAACCGGTATTGATTCTCCGGGCGGCAACATTGGCAATGTCTCGGCTTCGGATATCACAGTTAATGATAATATGGATGTGGGAAATAATTTATACGTGCGCAGCGGCTTGAACGTTGGCGCCGGAGGCTTATTACTTAATGGTGATTTTGGTATGTCCGGAGGAACTACCAATACCTTAAGTTTTTCCACCTCCACTGTTTTTACCAGCGCCGCATCCAATTACTCCGGCAACCGCGCTTTTACTTTTGATGCCACCAATTTTTCCGTCTTTAACAGCGACAGATACATTTTTTCTTTACGCTCCAATAATTCCAAGGTTTTTTCCGTATCTTCCAATGGTGACGTAAGAGCTTCCGGAACTTTGTATGCCTTAAGTAACACCGTGGGCACCCCGGGTACTCCCGGAGATTTATCCGAAAGAGTGGATATTGTGGAAGGAGAAAATGTAGAATCCGGCGATGTAGTTATTATGGATACGGAGTTGACAGATACTTATCGATTAAGCAAAACATCTTACGAAAAAACCGTAGCGGGAGTTGTTTCCACCAACCCGACTATTGTGGTGGGTAATGGCAAAACAGAATACACCGCGGCAGTGGCCATGATCGGTCGCGTGCCTGTTAAGGTTGTTTCAGAAAACGGCCCAATCAAAATTGGCGATTATTTGGTGACAGCTTCTAAACCGGGCTTTGCTATGAAATATGACATTAGCTCTGGTAAAACAGCGGCGATTATTGGTGTGGCCCTGGAACCGTTGGAAGGGGAAGAAGGAAAAGTTTTGGCTTTAGTTAATAGTAGCTTAGCCCCGGGATTCAGTTCTGTCGGTAGTACTGAATTAAACATTTCTTCTACAAATAATAATCAATTGGTAATGAATGCCGATTGGGATTTTAATGGTTTTAGTATTTTTAATCTTAAGGCTTTAAGAGGCAAAGATAATAAATGGTATATAGATGAAGAAGGAAATTTAGTGGCCGAATCTGTTAGATCTAATAAAGTCCAAACCAAAGAATTGATAATGGAAAAGGATACGGCCGATAATTATTCCACAGTAGGAGAAGGAACAATAAAGAGTGGAGAAAATTTTGTGGAAATTGACAATATCGCCATTAAAAAAGATAGTAAAATTTTTGTCACCTTTAGAGGCAACCCTGGTTCTTTCTGGTGGATTGCGGATCAAAGCGATGGCAAATTTAAAATAATGTTAAGCAGTTCGGCCAGTAGCGATACCATTTTTGATTATTGGTTGATGGGTGTTTTGGACAGTTCCCTTAGCTCTCCCGCTTCCGTAGAGGAGGCAGATCAAAATAATTCAACGCCGGCTGATTCTGATACGAGCGCCTCCGGTCAGACTAACAGCGGATCTACCGCTCAGGATTCACCAGATGCCGCTAATAATTCTTCAACGGATCCGGTGGGCAATGATCCTTTGTCTTCTGCGGAAGAAACAATCGACGGAGAAAATACCGCTCCTTTGGGCAATGAAAATAATTCTACGAATGCGGACAACAATCCTTCGGCTGATTCTGCTGATAATCAAGAGACTTCTCCGCCAACTGAGCCTTTGGTTGCCAATGAAAATTCCAATTCTCCCGCGCCAATACCTGTGGAACAAACACCTGTGGCGGAAACTTCGCCGCCCACCGCAAAAGATCCTCCCGCAGAATCTGCGCCTTTGTCAGCTCCAAGTCCTGATACCGGTGAAACGGCCACAAATTAAAAATCCCCTTTAAAGGGGATTTTTTGTGATTCAAGAGGCTGCGAACAGCGCCCCCACTTTTTTCAAACAGTGGTTTTTTGGTCTCACTAAATTTCGTTGAAAATTTAGTGGAACTTCGCTTCCCCCTTATTGCGGGAAGTTAAGTTAATGACCTAACTCCTATTTGTTTTTGTGAAGCTTGCCCGCAGCCCCTTGATTCCCAAGACAAATTTATTAAGGGCTAGAGTTTATTATAAAGTAAAATCAGCAAATTTTCAAGATGGATTTCTAGTGACGAAGAGGGAAATTTTTTTGAAAACAAAAGCCGACCCATATAAAAATAAGGGCCGGCTTTTTGAGGTAAGATCTGCAAAATTTAGGAGGATAGAAGGTCTGGTACGCATTCCTGCAAGCAGGAAGTCATCCAGGAATGGACATTTTTTAGGTTCAAGCGAAGTCTTGACCCCCCTGGCCTAAAAAAAATCCGGCAACTAATCTTGGGCCTGTTGGCTTGTTTAGTCGTTTATCTACCCCTCCTTAATTTTGGAGAACTTGGCAAAAAATAATGCAAAACCCTCAAAATTAAAGAGGATAGATGATCCAGTTTTTTCTCTAAATAAATAGAGAGTGTTCTGGAAAAGGAATGAACCTAGAGGCAAGCGAAGTTATTCACCTCGCTATATTGCCCTATTTTCATCCCGCCGATTACCTCGCCCTCCTTGGCTACTTAATCGGTTATCTTTCCCCTCCTTAATTTTAAGGATTTTTGGCTTATTTTAGCGTTTTAATGAACTTGTTTTGGCTTCTTCATCTTCAGAACATATTAGTATAGCACATTTTTCCACAGTTGTCAAGACCTTTAGTCACTTTTGGTGGACACTTTTATTAACAATCTATTTTTTTAGGCTAATTTAAGCTAAAAAATAAATCTTGACAAAGTTAAATAAAAAGATTTGACAAAAGTTTTTTTTTGCTGTACACTCTATTCAATCTTTGAATGGACCTAAGCCCCGAATAACGGGGAAAGGGGCTGTTCGCAAGGAACATTTACATGATTTCCCTTGCAATTTTCTCAAAAAACAATCAATAGAGGTTTGTACAACTCCAGAAAAATGAATCTGGAGAGTTTTTGTTTCTGCTTTGAGTGTAGTATATAAGGATAAAATTAAACCGGATATAAGAGTATTTAAGGCTGTGGGTTTTCCAATTACAAAATTATTTTATAAAAAATTAAAAACTAAGTATAAAAAAATTATGTCTTCCTCCACCAATATTTTAAAACCCAGAATTCATTTAAGAGAACAAGAAGAAGTAATGGATTTGCCCAATCTCATTTCCGTACAAAAAGATTCTTATGATTGGTTTTTAAAAACAGGCGTGAGGGAACTTTTTGACGAGGTCTCTCCAATTCAAGATTTTACCAATCGCGATTTGGAATTATATTTTGGTGAATACTATCTGGATGCACCCAAATTTGATGAAATTATTTGCCGCAACCGCAACATTACTTATGAAGCGGCCTTGCGTGTTAAGGCGCGCTTAACTAACAAAAGGACAGGTGAAAGCAAAGAGCAGGAAGTTTTTATGGGTGATTTTCCCGTCATGACCAAAACCGGCACCTTTATTATTAACGGTATTGAACGCGCGGTGGTTTCCCAGCTTATCCGTTCTGCCGGTGTTTTTTTTACTTCAGAAATTTTTCGCGGCCATCGTTATTACGGTGCCAAAATTATTCCCAACCGCGGCGCTTGGGTGGAAATTGAAACCGATTCCAACAATGTAATTTGGTGTAAAGTGGATAGAAAGCGCAAAGCCCCTATTACTATGTTGCTCCGCGCTTTTGGTTTTGGCAGTGATGAAGAAATTAGAAAATTATTTAAAGATGTAGATACTCACCCGCAAGTTAGATTCATAGAAAACACCTTGGCCAAAGACACTTCTAAAGATGAAGACTCCGGTCTTATTGGCATTTATCAAAGGATCCGTCCGGGCGATTTGGCTACCGCTGATAACGCGCGTTCTCTTATTCACGCCATGTTTTTTAATTTTGATCGTTATGATTTTTCCGCTGTCGGCCGCTATAAATTTAATCAACGTTTTGCCGTTAAAGAAGAAATTGATGTTCACGACAGAAGGTTCCGCACTTTAACCAAAGAAGATTTAGCTACCATCATTAAAGAAATCATTCATTTAAATATTACACAGGAAGAAGCGGATGATATTGACCATTTGGGTAACCGTCGCGTTAGGGCCGTGGGCGAACTGGTACAAAATCGCTTAAGAGTTGGTTTGGCCAGAATGGAGAGAATCGTCAAAGATAGAATGAGTACTATGGATGTGGGGGCTTTGACTCCCAATAAACTGATCAACGCGCGTCCGGTAATGGGTGTCACCCGCGAGTTTTTTATGTCCTCCCAACTTTCTCAGTTTATGGATCAAACCAATCCACTTGCCGAATTGGAACATAAAAGAAGGTTGTCGGCCATGGGTCCTGGCGGTTTGTCTAGGGACCGCGCCGGTTTTGATGTGCGCGACGTGCATACCACCCACTACGGCAGAATTTGTCCTATCGCCACTCCGGAAGGCCCTAACATTGGTCTGGTCACTCACTTAGCCTCTTACGCCAAAGTTAATCAGTTTGGTTTTATGGAGACCCCATTCCGTAAGGTTTTAAGGGAAGTTAAAAACGATTCTAAATTAACTGAAGGCGAGAAATTACAGGAAGATGTTTTAGATGCCAAAGGTAAACTGGTAGGCAAAAAAGATGAAAAAATTACCAAAGACTTGGCCAAAGACTTGGCCAAGTTGGATTTAGAAATTGTTAAAGTAAAACCACGCGTCACTAAAGAAATTGTTTGGCTTAATGCTTTTATGGAAGAAAAAGGCACTACCACTTCCGCTAACACTTTACGCGATAAAGAAGGTTATTTTATACATGATAAAGCCGAAGTTAGAAAGCACGGCGAACCTAGTTTTGAAGATGTTACCACTATAGATTATGTAGATGTGGCTCCTAACCAAATTGTTTCTGTGGCCACTTCTTGCATTCCCTTTTTGGAGCACGATGATTCTGTTCGCGCCCTTATGGGTACTAATATGCAGCGTCAGGCCGTGCCTTGTATTGCTCCCGAAGCACCGTTGGTTGGTACAGGTATGGAAAAACGCGCCGCTATGGATTCCGGCCATATTTTTATCGCTGAAAATGATGGCGTGATTGCTGAAGTGGATGGCGGTAAAGTTCAGATTTTAGAAGATGGCGGGGGATTGCGTACTTTCCAATTAAATAAATTTGTTCGTTCTAATGCCTCTACTTGCTTTAATCAACATCCCGTAGTCACTCGCGGACAGCGTGTTAAAGCCGGTGATATTTTAACCGATGGTCCGGCTATTTCTCAAGATGGTGAGTTGGCCTTGGGGCAAAATATTTTGGTAGCCTTTATGATTTGGGACGGCTACAATTTTGAAGATGCTATTATTATTTCCGAAAGATTGGTACAAAAAGATCGTTTCACTTCCATTCATATTGAAAATTACACTACGGATGTGCGTGAAACCAAACTGGGGCCGGAATTGGTTACCTCGGATATTCCCAATGTCAGTGAGGAAAAATTAAAAAATTTGGATTCCGAAGGTATTATTCGCATTGGCGCCAAAGTAAAATCCGGTGATATTTTGGTTGGTAAAATTACTCCTAAGGGTGAAACCGAACTTTCCGCTGAAGAAAAATTATTACGCGCCATTTTTGGCGAAAAAGCTCGTGATGTACGCGACTCCTCTTTATATTTGGAGCACGGCGAACACGGCACAGTAGTAGACGTTAAAATTTTCTCTGCGGAAAACGGCGATAAATTACCGCCGGGAGTTATTAAATCCGTTCAAGTTTCTATTGCGGACATGAGAAAAATTCAAGTGGGCGACAAAATGGCGGGCCGTCATGGCAATAAAGGTATTGTTTCCAAAATCGTGCCAGTGGCCGATATGCCTTTTTTAGCCGATGGTACTCCCGTGGACATTATTTTGAGCCCTCTCGGCATTATTTCCCGTATGAATTTGGGACAGATTATGGAAACTGTTTTAGGTTCCGCCGCCAATAAATTCAGATACAAGGTGGCTTCACCGGTTTTAGCCGGTATTTCCGAAGAAAAAATTACTGAGGAATTAAAACGAGCCGGTTATGATCCCGATGGTCAGGCTCAGCTTTATGACGGTCGCACCGGCGAGTCCTTTGATCATCAAAGCACCATTGGTTATATTTATATGTTAAAGCTTAATCACATGGTGGAAGACAAAATTCATCAACGCTCCATTGGTCCTTATTCTTTAATTACTCAACAGCCTCTTGGCGGTAAGGCGCAATTTGGCGGCCAGAGATTTGGTGAAATGGAGGTGTGGGCTTTGGAAGGCTATGGCGCCGCCGCCACTTTGCAAGAAATTTTGACCATTAAATCCGATGACGTAGCCGGACGCGCCAAGGCTTACGAATCTATTATTAAGGGAGAGCCGATCACTCGCTTGGCTATTCCCGAATCCTTTAATGTTCTAGTAAGAGAATTAAAAGGCTTAGGTTTAGATGTGGAATTGTTGAAAAAGAGAGAAGGTAAGAAAGAAGTTGAATATGATGTAGTTAAAGAAGGTGCGGAGGAAGAAATTCTGAAACAAGAAGAAAAAAACTAAAAATATAAAAATCTATATCTAAAAATATGTTTAAAGATACCTTACTAGAATTTGATGCCATCCGTTTAAAACTGGCTTCACCCGAGACTATTAAAGAATGGTCTTATGGGGAGGTCACCAAGCCGGAAACCATTAACTACCGTACGCAAAATCCGGAAAAGGGCGGCTTGTTTGCCGAAGAAATTTTTGGCCCTACCAAAGATTGGGAGTGCTATTGTGGCAAATATAAAAAGATTCGCTATAAAGGAATTATTTGCGACAAATGCGGCGTAGAGGTGACGCACTCTTCAGTGCGTCGTGAAAGAATGGGACATATTGTGTTAGTTTCTCCCACTTCTCATATTTGGTTTTTGCGCTCCACTCCTTCCAAATTAGGATTGGTTTTAGATGTTTCACTTCAAAAATTGGAACGCGTTATCTATTTTGTGGATTTTATCATTACTTCTGTTGATGAAAATTTAAAACAAGAAACCGATTTGAAATTGAAAGAAGAATATAAAAACAAACGCAAACAGATAGAAAATGAATTTCAAGCTAAAATTAAAAATACGGCCGGCACCAAGGCGCAAGAAGAAAAAATGTTGCAGGAAAAAGAAAGGAAATTAGCCGCTTTAGAAGCCGATTATTTGTCTGCTCAAGCGGAAATTAAAAAAATAGAGCCGTTAAATGTTTTATCAGAAATTGAATATCAGGAACTGTCTTTGCGTTACGGTCATATTTTTGAAGCCGGTATTGGCGGTGAAGCGGTAAGGGATTTGCTGGCCACAATTAATTTGGAAAAAACCATTGAAGAATTATCTGCGGAAATTAAAGAGGCTCCACCGGCAAGACAAGAAAGATTAGTTAAGCGTTTGAAGCTTTTTAAGAGCATGCTCCGTAATAAAATCAGGCCGGAATGGATGATTATGACCACTGTGCCGGTTATTCCACCGGATTTACGTCCTATGGTGGCTTTGGATGGCGGTCGTTTTGCCACTTCTGATTTGAATGATTTGTATCGCCGAGTTTTGAATCGTAATAATCGTTTAAAAAGATTGATTGAATTAAACGCCCCGGAAATTATTTGCCGCAATGAAAAAAGAATGTTGCAGGAAGCCGTGGATGCTTTAATTGACAATAGCGCGAGGCAAAGTAAGACAGTGGCCGCTTCTACCGGCCAGAGACGCCAATTAAAATCTTTGGCAGATATTCTAAAAGGCAAACAAGGCCGCTTTAGACAAAATTTGCTCGGTAAAAGAACCGATTATTCCGGCCGTTCGGTTATTGTGGTAGGTCCGGAATTAAATATGGATCAATGTGGTTTGCCTAAACGCATGGCTTTGGAATTGTTCAAACCTTTTGTCATGAGCAAAATTATTGAAAGAGGTTTGGCGCATAATGTGCGCTCCGCCTCCAGATTTATGGAAGCCGATCATGACGAGGTTTGGGATATTTTGGAAGAAGTCACTAAAGATACCTTTGTCTTGTTGAATCGCGCTCCAACCTTGCATCGCCTGGGTATTCAGGCCTTTAGGCCAATTTTAATGGAAGGCAAGGCTATTCGTTTGCATCCTTTGGTTTGTACCGCCTTCAATGCGGATTTTGATGGAGACCAGATGGCTGTGCATGTTCCCTTAACCGAACAAGCTAGATACGAGGCTAAGGAGATTATGCTTTCCACTAAAAATTTATTAAAACCAGCCACAGGTTCCCCCATTGTCACTCCTAAACAGGATATTGCCTGGGGTGTGTTTTATCTTACTTCACTTGATGATAGGCTTACCGCCGATAAATTAAAATCTTTTACCAACATTAGAGAAGCGGAAATGGCCTATAAATTGCGCCAGATTAAATTACAGCAAAAGATTTTAGTGCGCTTTGATGATTTAAGCAAATTTCCCAAAGATACCAAATCTTTAATTGAGACCACCATGGGTAGAATTTTATTTAATCAGGTTTTGCCCGATGGTATGCCTTATTACAATGAAATTGTGCCGGTAAAAAAATTAGGTGAAATTGTAAAGACCGCTCTGGAAATGTTTGGTTTTGAAAAAACCGCTTTAATGTTGGATCAAATAAAAACTTTAGGTTACAAATACATTACCAAATCCGGTTATTCTTTGAATATGCATGACTTTCCTAAACTGACTGCCAAAAAAGCCATTATTGATGAGGGTGATAGACAAGTGGCGGAAATTGAAGGACAGTACGCGGAAGGTTTACTGACCGATCAGGAAAGACATGTTAAAATTATTGAAGTTTGGACAAAAACTAAAGATGAGGTGGTAAAAATCAGCCGCACTGCTTTGGATCCTTACTCCTCCGTTTCTTCCATTATTGAATCCGGTGCCCGCGGTTCTTGGGGACAGCTTACCCAGGTCATTGGTATGAAAGGCTTGGTGACCAACCCGGCCGGTAAAATTATAGAATTGCCGGTGAAGGGAAGCTTTAAGGAAGGTTTTGATGTTATTGAATATTTCATTTCCACTCACGGTGCCAGAAAAGGTTTGACTGATATGGCTCTTAGAACCGCCAATGCCGGTTATTTGACTCGCCGCTTGGTGGATGTGGCTCAAGATATTATTATTCATGCTGAAGATTGCGGATCGGATGAAGGCGTGATGTTAACAATTAAAGATAGCGAAGAAATTGGTGAAAAAATCGGCAACCGCGCTTTTGGCCGCGTAGTTTTGCATGATGTGATTAATCCTCAAACCAAAAAAGCCATTGTCAAAAAGGATGAATATGTTAATGAAAAGCAGGCTAGAGAAATTGATAAAGCCAAAGTGGATGATATAAAAGTTAGAAGCGTTTTGCATTGCCGCTTAGCCAAGGGCGTTTGTCAAAAATGTTATGGCTATGATTTAGGCAAGAGCCAGCCGGCAGAATTTGGCACCGCTGTAGGTATCATTGCCGCCCAATCTATCGGTGAACCTGGTACACAGCTGACACTCCGCACCTTTCATACCGGTGGCGTGGCTTCCGATGAAGATATTACTCAAGGTTTGCCTCGCGTGGAAGAATTATTTGAAATTCGTCCGCCTAAGAAAAAAGCCTTTATTGCCGATGTGGCCGGCCGCGTGGAAATTGCTTCGGTGGAAAAAAGAATTATAGAAGGGCCTGACGGGGAAAAGATTTTTGAAGGTCGCTTTGGTCAAAAAGTTATTAAAATTAAATTTGCCGATGTTGGCGAATCTGTTTATGATGTTGGCAAAGGAGATACGGTGGCAGTGGAAAATGGCGCCGCGGTTAAAGGAAATGCTTTGCTGATTACTAAAAAGGATGGCACAGAAATAAAAGCCGTTCGGCCCGGTAATGCCGTGGTGGAAGGTAAGAAAGTTAAAATTATAGGCGAAGTGGAAGGTGAAAATGAATACATTATTCCCAGCGGTTATGTTTTGTGGGTAAAAACCGGCGACTTGGTTGGAGTGGGCGATCAGTTGACTGATGGGCATTTAGACTTGAGTTTACTTTATCAGTTGCGCGGCAAAGAAGCTGTACAAAAGTATATTAAAGATGAAATTCAGGATATTTATTCTTCCCAGGGTCAGAAGTTGAATGATAAACATATTGAGGTAATCATCAAACAGTTATTTTCTAGAGTCTATATTACTCAATCTGGAGATACAGAATTATTGCCGGGCGAAATTGTGGAACGCGCTTCCTTTTTGGACGAAAATACTCGTGTTAAAAAAACCAACGGCAAGATGGCCGAGGGAGATGAATTACTTTTGGGCATTACCAAAGTTTCCTTGTCTACCGATTCGTTCCTCTCCTCTGCCTCTTTTCAAGAAACGGCTCGCGTATTAATCAATGCGGCTATCACCGGTAAGGTGGATAGATTGGAAGGCTTAAAAGAAAATGTTATTATTGGTCGCCAGATTCCAGCCGGTACCGGGTTTAGAAAAAAGTAAAATAAAAACCCCTCCTTATGTGGAGGGGTTTTTAAAGAAAAAATATGTCCAAACATTCCAAATGGTCAAAAATCAAAAATCAAAAATTTTCTGCTGATGTTAAAAAAAGCGCTACTTTTACCAAGTTTATTAGGGGTATTGCGGTAGCGGCTCGCGAAGGCGTAGATCCGGCTAAGAATTTTAAGTTGCGTATGGCCTTGGACTCTGCCAAAGCCGCCGGAGTGCCCAAAGATACGATTGATCGCGCTTTGGCCAGGGCTTCTGGCGAGGGTGAGGCTTTGGAAGAGGCTTTATATGAAGCTTTGGGTCCGGGAAAAGTTGGCATTATGATTGAGGCGGTGACTAATAATAAAAATCGCACTTTTAATGATTTGCGTAAACTTTTAGATGATCATGGTGGAGTTTTAGGCCAAAGCGGGACTGTGGGGTGGCAGTTTACCAGGTTTGGAGTGGTACGTTTGAATGTTTCTAAAAATGATAATTTGGAATTACAATTGATTGATTTGGGAGCTGAGGATATTAAAGAAGAAGATGGTGGCTTAACCATTTATACTCAAGTGCCTAATTTTCAGAATTTATTAGAAGGTTTGGAAAAAATGGGTTTAAAACCGGAATATCAAGGTTTGGAGTGGGTGGCTAAAGAGCCTGTGGAAGTTGATGAAACAGTTCATGGTAAATTGGAAAAATTATATGAAGATTTAGATGAGGCAGATGATGTTCAAAATTACTACACCAGTGAAGCTTAAAGAAAAATCGTTCCTAAGGGAGCGGTTTTTTTTGATTTAAAAATTATGGTATAATTTTGGTGTAATTTACTTACTTGTTGCTTAAATATAAAAGTAAATATGGCTGGTAAAGTTAAAAAGATTTTAGGTATTGATCCGGGATTCCACAGGATGGGTTACGGAGTGATAGAATCAATTGGTTCTAAAATTAAAATGATCGATTACGGTTCTACGGAAACTTCTAAAACCAAAAGTATAGGAGAACGTATTTTAGAAATTTCTTGCGTTTTGCGTGAAATAATAAAAAAACATCAGCCGGACAGTTTAATTTTGGAAGAATTATTCTTTTTTAAGAATTTAAAAACCGCCATCAACGTAGCTCAGGCGCGCGGTGCTATTATTTTGGTGGCTGAGGAGTGTTGCCTGCCGGTAGTAGAACTAACTCCCTTGCAGGTGAAACAGTCTGTCACTGGTTTTGGTAGGGCGGAAAAAGGACAGATTCAAAAAATGGTCAAAACCTTGCTTAATTTAAAAGAAATTCCTAAACCAGATGATGCGGCCGATGCTTTGGCGATTGCTATTGCGGGAAGTAGCTGGGTAAAATATGAATAATACAAATCAAGAAATCGCAAAAATTTTTCGCCACATCGCTTTTATTCTAGAAGTTCAAGGCGTGGCTTTTAAACCCCGCGCTCACGAACGAGCCGCTGAAAGTTTAGAAAATTTAAACCAAGACGTTTTGGCTTTGTATAACATTGGCGGTGTTAAGGCTTTACTAGAAATTCCGGCGGTTGGCAAAGGTCTGGCCGATCATATTGAAGAATACATTAAAACCAAAAAAATCACCGAATACGAAAAGTTACGTAAAAGTTTTCCTGTAGATATTGAAGAATTGTCTTCGGTGGAAGGTTTGGGGCCAAAAAAAGTTAAGGAACTTTATGAAAAATTAGGGGTGAAGAATTTGATAGATCTAGAAAAAGCAGTGCAGCAGGGAAAGGTGGCAGACTTAGAAAGATTTGGTCAAAAAAGTGAGGAAAATATTAAAAAAGGAATTGAATTTTTAAAAAAATCCACCGGACGCGTACCTTTGGGGCATATTTTACCTTTGGTTAGAGAAATTGAAAGTAAACTTAGCGCAGTTAGTGGAGTAAAAAAAGTGGTGGTTGCAGGGTCAGTTAGACGCTTCCAAGAAACTGTGGGGGATATAGATTTGCTCGCTACTTCCACCCATCCTAAAAAAGTAATGGAGGTTTTTGCCAATTTGCCAGAGGTGCAAAGCGTTTATGCTAAGGGCTTAACCAAAACTTTAGTGCGCCTTAAAATTGGGTTGGACGCGGATTTGCGCGTGGTTGCACCCGAGTCTTTTGGCGCCGCCTTGCAATATTTTACCGGAGATAAAAATCATAATGTTAAGTTGCGAGTGATCGCTATAAAAAAAGGATACAAATTGAATGAGTATGGTTTGTTTAAGGGTACAAAAAATATCGCCTGCAAAACAGAAGAAGAAATTTATGAAAAGTTAGAAATGGATTGTCCGGCTCCTGAATTGCGCAGGGATAGTGGAGAAATTGAAGCGGCGCAGAAGCGGAAACTTCCCAAAATTATTCCTTTTGGATCCTTAAAAGGTGATTTGCAAACTACCACTAATTGGACTGACGGCACTGTCTCTATAAAAGAAATGGCCCGGGCGGCGCAAAAATATGGTTTAGAATATATTGCCATTACCGACCACACCAAAAGTTTGGCAATGGCTAATGGTTTAAATGAAAAGAGTTTGGCCGAGCAGTGTAAAGAAATTGATAAGTTAAATGCACAAAATAAAAATTTTAAAATTATCAAAAGCGCGGAAGTAAACATTAACAAAGATGGGACTTTAGATATTGATGATATTACTTTAGCTAAGTTGGAAATTGTCAGCGCGGCTGTACATTCCTCTTTTAAGATGAAAAAAGAAGAAATGACTAAAAGAATTATTAGGGCGTTTGAACATCCTTTGCTAAATATTTTGTTTCACCCTACTGGTAGGCTAATCAATCGCCGCGAACCTTATGAACTGGATATGGAAAGAATAATTAAGGCCGCCAAGGCCAATAATGTGGCTTTGGAGCTAGACTGTTTTCCCGATAGGATGGATTTAAAAGATATCTATATTAGGCAAGCCGTGGCTAGGGGAGTAAAAATCGCCATTGATACAGATGCCCATCATCCCAGTCACTTTCAATTTTTAGAGCTCGGAATTGGTACAGCCAGGCGTGCTTGGGTTAAAAAGGAAGATGTAATCAACACGTGGCCATTGGAAAAATTGTTAAAATGGGCTAGAGATAAAAGGCTTTAAACAGGGTGTTTAAAAGAGTTGACGATTGGAAAGTTTTTTGGTTTAATATAGCTACTTGCCGCTGTGGTGAAATGGTATACACACTACACTTAAAATGTAGCGCCCTCAAGGCATGCCGGTTCGAGTCCGGCCAGCGGCACCAAGATTTAAAAAAAAGCAGCTTTTTAGCTGCTTTTAAAATTGCGTGATGAACTGTTTTAATTCTTTCATCTTTTTTTGCATCGCCTTTTGTCCTTCTTCCATAAAATCTTTACCGTCTAAGAAGTGTTCTATTCCTAGTAAAGTATTGTCGTGAATGTGTGGCGTTACTATTATATCTGCCAAATTAGAATCTTTCTCCGCCAAATGAAAACGGGCAATATCTAAGAGTGGTCCTATCAAAGAAGGGATATGTACCGTTTTATATTTTTTGGGTTGATGCAGATAATGATCCAAATTAACCCCAATAACAATATCTGCACCCATTTTTTTAACCACTTGCACTGGGACGGGCTGGCTTAAACCGCCATCAACTAATAATTTTCCCTCACGACGCAAGGGTTTAAATAATACAGGAATGGAAAAACTGGCTTGCAGGGCGGAAACAAAATCGCCTGTATTAATAATTTCTGTCTCTCCTGTTTCTATGTCCGTAGCCACTGCGCAAAAGGGAATTAACAAATTTTTAAAATCTTTAGCTGCTAAATTTTTTCTTAAAAAGTCAGCCATTTTTTTGCCATTGATAATTCCACCATTAAAGCCGGCAAAATCAGTTAGAAAATCAAAAATTTTTCTCCAAGTGTTGGAGGATATCAGTTCTCTGGCAACTTTTATGTCTTTGGTGGCGGAGTAAATTCCGCCAATCACTGCTCCAGCACTGGATCCGGCGATATAATCAATGGTAATGCCGTTTTTTTCTAACACCTCTATTACGCCAATATGAGCAAGACCTCTGGATCCGCCGCTACCCAGGGCCAGGCCAATTTTAGGTTTATTTGGTTTCATGTAGTTAAGTTTAGCATAAAAATTTGTTTAAAGTAAGCGGATAAAATTTCGGGTTTAATATTTGACCAGTATCTTAACATATGTTAAGATACTAACATATGATTAACAACAACAAAAAATACCTATCTACAATAGAATTAGCCAAAATATTGGGCGTCAGTAGAATCACGATTTTTAACCGCGTTAAAAAAGGAATGATCAAAGCTGAAAAAATCGGTCGAAATTTTGTAATAAATCAACAGGATTTGCCGGAAATTTTAGGTAATAATCTAACGCGAAAAGATAAAGAAGAAATTGAAAAAGCTGTTAAGAAAACAGTCGCCGAATACGGGGAAACATTAAAGTTATTGGGGAAAGAATAATATGAAAAAAATAACCTTAAAAGAGGTTGAATTTTTGGCACTCAATTTAGCAAAAGAGATGATGGCTTGGAATGAACCGATACCTGATTTTGGAACCAGATTTCCAAATATTTTAGAGAGTTGTCTGGCCGGACCATTTTATTCATTTCAAGGCAAAAATTTATATCACGGAACGGTAGAGCAGTCTTCCATATTATTTTATCTGATGATAAAGAATCATCCTTTTCAAAATGGCAATAAAAGAATTGCCATGACGACTCTATTCGTATTTTTATATAAAAGGAAAAAATGGCTTAAAGTGGATAATCAAGAATTGTATAATTTTGCAAAATGGGTGGCGGAAAGCAATCCTAAATTAAAAGATGAAACTGTAAAAGCGATAGAAAAGTTTGTTAAGACCTATATAACAGACCTAAAATGATCCTGTCTTATAAAGACACCTCTTAAAAAAACGGTCAAATTTTTTTGATTGCCAAAATATCCTTAAACTGCTATAATTTAGCATTATGGAACGCGTTGTTTCCCCTCAAGTTAAAGAAGATGAAATTAAATTAGACACCACTTTGCGCCCACAAAGTTTGGGTGAATTTGTAGGCCAAGAAAGAATCAAAGGTAATTTGCAAATTTTTATTGATGCAGCCAAAGGACGAGGTGAAACCATTGAACATGTTTTGTTGTATGGCAATCCGGGATTAGGCAAAACCACTCTGGCGCACATCATTGCCAAAGAAATGGGCGCTAACATTAAAGTGACTTCTGGTCCGGCTTTGGAGAGAGTAGGTGATTTGGCTGCCATTTTAACTTCACTAGAGACCGGTGATATTTTATTTGTTGATGAAATTCATCGCATGAATAAAACCATTGAAGAGGTTTTGTATCCGGCTTTGGAAGATTATGCTTTGGATATTATTATTGGCAAGGGCCCGGGCGCCAGGACTTTAAGAGTGGATTTGAATAGGTTCACCTTAATTGGCGCCACTACCAAAATGAGTTTGCTCTCTGGCCCTTTGCGGGATCGCTTTGGTGCTATTTATCATTTAAACTATTATGAAGAACCAGAGATTGAACAAATTGTAAATCGTAGTTCCAAAATTTTAGACATTGCTTTAGAAAAAAAATCCGCAGAAATGATTGCTTCTTCGGCACGTCGCACTCCCAGAATTGCCAATCGTTTATTAAAACGTGTGCGTGATTTTGCTCAAGTAAAAGGCGATGGGGTTATTACAGAAGATTTGGCCAGAGAGGCTTTAAAAATGTTAGAAATTGATGAGGCAGGACTAGACCAAATTGACCGGCTTATTTTGGAAGTGATGATTAACAAATTTGATGGTGGGCCAGTGGGATTAAATACCTTGGCCGCGGCTACAGCCGAAGAGATAGAAACAATAGAAGAAATTTATGAACCGTTTTTATTGCAACGCGGACTTATTAATCGCACGCCACGCGGCCGCATTGTGACCGGTCTTGCCTATAAACATTTGGGTCTTCAAGCACCCACTCAACAAAATTTAATTTAATTTATATGGCTTTCCCTCTTTATTATCTCTTATTTCCCTTAGCTGTTTTTGGCGCAATTTATGCGATTTTTGTTTTAATGGACTTATATCATCTGGCCAGTTTTGCCGAAATGCATTTTACCAGCTTTGTAATGACTTTTATTTTTTTAGCCGGTGTGGCTTATATTTGTTTTTGGGGTTGGACATTTTTAGCTCCTTTAAATTGGAATGAGACTGTTACTATTTTCAACGGTATTACTTTTAATGCCCCTACTTACTAAACATATGTTATACAGCCAAGTCATTAAACAAAAAAATTACGAGAAAATAATGCATTTATTGCGCCGCGACATTATCACCCTTATCCCCTATGTTTTATTTTTGTTTTTACTTTTAGCAGTAGAGTTGGGCATTTATTATTTGTTAAAAAATTTATTTCCCGAATTGTTTTTAAAGAATTTTACTTTAGCCATTTTATATCTGGTGGCTTTTATTTATACTTTATCTGTTTGGCTGTTTTTTTACACTGCTTTTGTTAATTATTTTTTGGATATGTGGATTATTACCAATGACCGAATTGTAGATATTAGACAAAAAGGTTTGTTTGCCAGAGTGGTGGCCGAGTTAGATTTGTTTAGAGTACAAGATGTCACCTCGGAGGCCCACGGAATTTTTGCCACTATGTTTGATTTTGGCAATGTTTATATTCAAACTGCCGGCGAGCAAGAGCGTTTTGTCTTTTATAACATTCCCGAACCTCACAAAATTAGGGAGGCGATTATTAGGTTAGCTGATGAAGACAGAAAATTTCACAATGCCGATATGATGAAGGAACAGTAAAGAGAAACAAAAAATCCCTTTAAAGGGATTTTTTGTTTAATACATTTTCTGCAAATCTATACCGGTGTAGTAGTATTTTAAAATATCATCCCAATTGGACCCATCCTTGGCACGGTATAACCCGTCGCGAGCAGACATACCTACCCCGTGTCCCCATTGGGTTTTGCCTTTATCATAAGGGGTGGTAACTGCTACCAACCAGGGTTTTTCCGCGCCCCACACCGCTTTGGCGCTTTTAGTTTTGCCGTTGGAGCGGGCAAAATAAGGCGTATCGGCCGGTTCGTTATTATAAGTGGCTACAAAGCCACGAGTTTCTTCTATCGCTATAACCATGTTGGGTGAAATTTTTTCTCTTACATATCCTCTATAAACCTGATCATTATCCGCGTCTAAATCAAAATGGCCCAGCAAATGACGGCCGGGGTTTTTAAGTTGATAATAGGCATAGCTTCTTTCTGCCACTGCCATGGCCTTTAAGAATTCTGTTGGTGAAGAATCGCTTTCTTCCGCCATGCCTTTTAAATAATTTTCCATGCCTAGTTCATTAATCACCCAAACATATCCGGTTTCCGCCAATCTTAATTCTAAGGTATCGCGAAATTCGTTGTAATTAATATTGTTGCCCCAACGAGCCAGTAGTTCGTGGTTGCTGATGGTAAAGTAAGCGTTCAAATCCAGCGGAGCCAACCGCAGCGGTCTGTCCGAAATTATTTTTTGTTCACCCAAAACGGCAAAATATTTTTTGCTGTCTTCATCGTAAGAAAGCAGAACTTTATTTCCAGGTATGATGCGTCCCAATTCTAATCCGTCCGTGTCTTTAATAGTATAATCAAAAGGAGAAACAAATTCTAAAGGCTCCTCGGTGGTAAATAAACCAATTCTAACTCGGGTGTCATCAATAATTATGTTAGATGAATCATCGGCTACATTTTCCAGTGGATTTTGATTGATTACCGTCACGGGTAAGTCAAAATTGCCCCCCTCAATTTTTTGTCCATTGATGAGTAAAGAAAAATGCAAAGTAAAAATTCCAGACCGTTCGGGCGCTCTTAAGGGGATTTGATAAATTTCCGTTTGCCCATTTTTAATTGGGGTAGTAGAAAATTCAGAGATGGTATTGTTGTTCAGCCAAGCAGTGGAAGCAAAAGAATTGCCGGTGCTAACTCCTGCCAAAGAAACGTTGTTCAAAATTAAGGTTCTTTTGTCCCAATTTTGTTTGCCTTTATTGATAAATAATAAGGCGGTGGTTTTTTCTTCGCCGTAATTTAAAGAGACTGGTTCCATTTTGCTTAGCTTCATGGCTTCCAGATCTTTTTTGTTAAATTCAATTTTGGGAGGATTTAAAAAAGCATTATCGGCAGTTTCGGCTTCTATATCACCGGTGGCCTTGTCGCTTGCATCATTTATGGCGGAACTTGTTTTGCCCACATTTACCACCAGTTCAAATTGTCCACCTTTAACCCAGGCTTTGTTTTCCGCCGCCAGGGCAAAGGTTTCTTTGTAGGTACCAGCTTTTTGTGGCGCCTTGATTTCCAGTTCAAAATAACCCTTGCTATTTGGCCCGGCCAAAGAATCTTTTAATTTGGTTGGATGGCTGTAAGAGAGCCATGAAGCGGCGGCTAATTTACTGGCATGATATTTGGGGCTGTAAGTATAAATGGAGACGTAATTTTTACCTGTGTTGCGCCAGTTGTAAGTTCCGCGGTTATAAAAACCGATTTTGATTTGTTTAACTTCTCCTGGCGCTAAGTTTATTTCTGAAATTTTAGAATATTGTTCCGCTGCCCAATCTGGAATGGTAGTCTTGGCTAAAACAGGGGAGATGGATAAACCGTTAAACAAAAAAGCGGCAAAAAATAGTATTAAAGCCAGTTTTAGGTGTTTTTTAATACTGCGGGTTTTCATAATAAAAGTATCATACCAATAATGTTGTCTTGGGGCAATGTGGATAGTTTATTTTTTGGCTAAATTATGGCATTGCCCTCCAAAGCCTTGCAAGCTTTTGGAGGGCTTTTTTTGTCTTCTTTTCCTAAATACTATATACTAAAATCAATTCACTATGTCTTTAACCAAAGCTGTCAGGCATACTCTAATTCAACTTACAGGCCGAGCTTTTTCCACTCTTTTTGGGGTGGTGGCTTTGGGAGTAATTACCCGTTATTTGGGCCAGGAACAGTTTGGTTGGTACACCACCATTACCGTCTTTTTACAATTTTTTGGTATCTTGGCGGATTTTGGCCTTACTTTAATTACCGCTCAAATGCTTGCCCAACCTGGGGCCGACGAGACTAAAATAACCTCCAATCTTTTTTCTTTGCGTTTGTTTATCTCAACTGTTTTTTTTGGTAGTGCCTTAATTTTAGTTTGGTTTTTTCCTTATCCTTTAATTATCAAATGGGGAGTTTGGGTTTACGCCGCTTCTTTGTTTGCTATCACTTTGCAGAATATTTTTGTGGGTTTTTATCAAAAACATACCCAAATGGAGCGCGTAGCCTGGGGAGATGTTTTAGGTCGGGGTTTAATTTTGGCTGGTTACATCCTCTGCGCAATTTTGAAGTTAAATATCTTGCTAATTTTAGCGGTGAGCGTGGTGGCTAATTTGGCTCAGCTTATTTTGTTGTGGAGTGGCGTAACTAAATTTGTTAAGATAAAATTTTCTTTTGATAAAGAGATTTATAAAGAAGCTTTAACGCGCAGCTGGCCCATAGCCATTTCCATTGCTTTTAATTTATTATATTTAAAAGCCGATACTTTAATTTTGTCGGTAATTAGGCCGCAAACAGAGGTTGGTTTATATGGCGCGGCTTACCGCGTAATTGATGTTTTGACTTCCATCCCCACTATTTTTATGGGGATTATGTTGCCGCTTTTAACCTCTTCTTGGATTTTGCAAAATAAAGAAGAATATTCCAAATATTTCCGCCGTGCTTTTGATTTGATGTCCCTTGCGGCCTGGCCTTTGCTTATTGGCGGTGTTATTTTATCTTCTCGCATTATGTCTTTTGTGGCCGGACAGAATTTTTCCGCCTCGGGAAATTATTTGCAAATTCTTTTAGTGGCCATGTTTTGCATTTTTTTTGGCGTAATCAGCGCTCACGCCATTTTATCTTTGAACAAGCAAAAACAAATGATTAAATGGTATTTGTTGGATGCTGTTTTATCTTTGGCCGGTTATTTTATTTTTATTCCGCAATTTGGCGCTTACGGGGCGGCTTGGGTGACGGTTTTTTCTGAAGCTTTTATTATGTTAGTTACTTATATTGTGGTGATAAAAACCACTGGTATTTGGCCGGGTTTAAAAATTAGTTTTAAAAGTTTGGCAGCTTCTTTAATAATGGCGGTGGCTGTTATCTTTTTGCAATCTTATAATTTTATTTTTATTTTATCGGCCGCGATTATAACTTATTTTGCAGTTTTGTATTTATTACGGGGGATTACCAAAAAGATGTTTTTGGCTTTATTTAAACAAGATTGATATACTATAAATATAATTAAATGAATCTGTATGTCTCTTTTTTTTATCTTTGTTCTTATTATCTTTTTTCTCTTGTTTGTTTTTCTTTTAAACAAAAATTTGCTTTGGGGGCTTATTTTGATTTCCGCCTTTTTGCCATCTTATTTAATCCGTTATACAATTTTTGGTTTGCCCACTACGGTTTTAGAAGGAATGGTCTTATTAACTTTTGTTGCCTGGGTAATTAAGCATGGCGCACAATGGGGGGGTGTCACCAAGAATTTTTTAAAACGTCAGGCCTTATCTTATCCATTTAACCGTTGGTTTTGGGCCATTATTTTATTTTTGGCTGCGTCAATTTTAGCTGTTTATACCTCTCCTAATCATTTGGCGGCTTTAGGAATTTGGCGGGCTTATTTTTTAGAACCAATTTTATTTTTTTCCGTTTTTATTTCCACTGTTAAAACCCGCGAGGAAATGCTTAAAATAATTTGGGCGCTGGTGCTGGGCGCCATTCCCGCCACTCTTTTAGCTTTGGCCCAAGAATTTACCGGCTGGCTTATTCCCAATCCTTTCTGGCAGAACTGGGCTACGCGCCGCGTCACCAGTTTTTGGGGTTATCCCAACGCTGTGTCTTTATTTTTTGCGCCACTGCTACCCTTTGTAGTTTATCTTTTTGAGCATACTTGGCGTAAGACTAAGGGTTTGTTTTGGCAGGATCTATTTTATTCTTTAATCTTTTTTTTATTTTTTCTGGATATTATTTTTGCCCGTTCTATGGGTGGGTTAACGGCCGTGGCGGGGACATTATTAATTTTTGGTTTGGTTTTTCGTCGCACCAGAAAGATAACTTTGATTATTGTGATTATTGCCGGCTGTTTGGCGTTTTTAACGCCTTTAAAAAATTCTTTGCAGGAAGAGTTTTTTTTGCAGGGTGTTTCCGGAAATTTGCGGGTGAACATGTGGGGTGAAACAGTGGAAATGCTACGCAGTCGTCCTATTTTGGGCGCGGGACTCGCCGCTTATCAGAGCGCCGTGGCACCCTATCACATTTTAAATTGGGCCGAAATTTATTTGTATCCGCATGACATCTTTTTAAATTTTTGGTCTGAAGTAGGTTTACCGGGCCTTATTGCTTTTTTGTGGCTGGTATTGTTGTTTGGCCGAGCCGGTTGGAGGCTTTTAAAAGTCCGCCAAGGCGATGATCTGTGGTTAGTGGAAACATTGCTTGCTTCCATGAGTATAATTTTAATTCAAGGCTTGGTAGATGTGCCCTACTTTAAAAATGATTTGGCAATTTTCTTTTGGATATTAATGGGTCTGATGGCTTTAAATTTTAAATTTTCTTCCCAATATGCTCATTCCTAATCCTGGAAAAAATTTATCTATTGAAGTTGAGGGAAAAAAATATGATCGCTTTCCGATTAAAACTCCGGTGATTAAAAAAGGGGACGATTTGGTAGTGATAATTAAAAACGGGACCGGGCAATATTTAGAGTCAGGTGATTTTATTTTTATCAGTGAAAAAATTGTGGCCATTAGTCAGGGTCGCGCCTATCCCATCAGCGAGATTAAACCATCTTGGATGGCTAAATTTTTAGTCAGGTTTGTTTATAAATCTCCCTACGGAATCGGTTTGGGTAGCCCGTGGACAATGGAATTGGCTGTGCGCGAAGTGGGTTACTTTAGAATTTTATTTGCCGCCTTACTGGCCGCTTTTACCAAGCCTTTAGGAATTCGCGGCGTGTTTTATTTGGTGGCTGGACGGGAGGTGGCGGCAATTGATGGACCCTGCTCTTACACCTTGCCGCCGTATAACAAGTACGCCAAACTTGGTCCGGCCAAGCCCCATAAAGTGGCTCAATTTTTAAAAGAAAAATTAGGACACGAAGTAATTATTATTGATGCTAATGACTTGGGGGTGAATGTTTTGGGCAAGTCTAACCGGGAGATTAAAGATGCTTGGACTAAAGCCATTTTTAAAGATAACCCCCTGGGCCAGACTAATGAACAAACACCTGTGTGCATTGTAAGGGAGTTAAAGTAAAGCTAAACAGCTAAAAACAGCAGGTTTGACAATTAAGTTAAATTGTAGTATTATTAGGACTAGTTAAATTGTAAATTAAACCGTAGCGCAAGGGCCGTTAGCTTAGTTGGTAGAGCGCCACATTTGCAATGTGGAGGTCAGCGGTTCGAATCCGCTACGGTCCACCAATACCTTTTTGCCGAGGTAGCTCAGTGGTAGAGCGAAGGACTGAATTTTCGGTCCATCCTATAGTAATATGGGATTAAAAATCGGGTGAATTCGGGGAAACCCTCCAGTAAGAGGGTAATCCCGAGCCAAGCCAAGATGGGTTAAAATATCTTGGAAGGTGTAGAGACTAGGAAGTGAGTCCCAACAATAATCTTCCAAAAAGCGCCCGACACCCTTTGGGGTGATGATATAGTCCGATCCTTGAAGTAATTCAAGAAAAAAACAAGGAAAATCCTTGCGTCGAGAGTCCGATTCTCTCCCTCGGCATTTGATAAAGTATAAAACCCATGATATAATACCATGTGTGGTAATTATCATGGGTTTTAAATTTTATGGATATTAAACAAGAAGCTAAAAGATTGAGAATAAAAGGATTATCTTATAATGTGATTTCCCGTAAACTCCTTGTTCCTAAGGGCACTTTAAGTTATTGGTTCAAAAAAGATCAACGATTTAAAAAAATTACAGAAAAAAATGTAAAAGCTGCAAATTTTAATGCAGCAATTAATATCACTAAATATAATAAAAAACGTTCAATTATTGCTAGAGAAAAATGGTTGGAAATAGAAAAACAGGCACAAAAGGAAATTTCTAAAATAAGTAAAGATGATTTATTTTTGATTGGAGTATCTTTATATTGGGCAGAAGGTTATAAAAGAGGTAATTGGAATGTTGTTTTTACTAATTCTGATTCAGACATGAATGTTATAATGCTAAGATTTTTTAGGGTTTGTTGTTTCGTCCCTAAGGAAAAAATTAGGTTGCATTTACAAGTACATCAGAAGGATCAGGTAGAAAAATCCATTAATTTTTGGGCAAATAAGCTAAAGATGCCGCGAAAATTTTTTTTAAAAACTACTATTCAAAAAAATGTAATTAAAAAAAATACAAAACGCCGTCTGCCTTATGGGACTTTACGAATTAAGATAAATGATGTAATATTAGTGAATAAAATAAGAGGGTGGATTAAAGGGCTTATTTTAAGTTCGGGCTGTGGCTCAGTTGGCTAGAGCGTCTGCTTTGGGAGCAGAAGGTCGCGAGTTCGAGTCTCGCCAGCCCGACCAACTTAAACTTTTTTCAAATTCATAAAAGACCCCGCATGGGGTCTTTTAAAGTTTTTTGTAGATTAAGGCCAGTATAAAGAAAAGGGCGTTAAGAAGTACAATCGTGGCGCCACTGGGCCAGTTTAAGAAAAAAGAAATTGTAATTCCCAAGACTACGGAAATTAAAGCCGTACAGCAAGCTAGGACAATAGCAATTTTAAATCCTTTGGCAATTTGTAGGGAAGTGACAGCCGGCAAAATTAAAAGTGCGGAAACCAACATTACTCCCACCATTTTAACTGCTAAAACCACAGTCACGGCCGTGAGGGCGGAAATAATAATGTTGATGTATTCTGTTTTTATGCCGGTAGTTTTGGCATACTCTTCATCAAAAGTAGCGGAAAATAAATCCCAATAATATAAATAAATAATGATTAAAACAATGGCCGATAAAATAACGGAGAGGATTACTTCGCTCAGGGCAATGGATAAAATATTGCCAAAGAGGTAGCTGAAAAGATCCACGTTAAAACCGTTAGAAAGACTGGCTAATAAAACTCCGCCGGCAATGCCTACGGCCGAGACAATGCCAATAGCCGCATCGCCGTAAATTTTAGCTTTTTCCGTGATTTTTAAAATAATATAAGAGCTTAATATTACTAAGGGAACGGCGATATGGAAAGGATAGATTCCTAAAAAAATGCCCAAAGCAATGGCGCCAAAACTTACATGTGATAAACCGTCACCGATTAAGGACATTTTGCGTAAAACTAAGAATATTCCTAAAGCCGCGCAAATAATTGCCACAAAAGATCCGGCTAAGAAAGCCCTTTGTATAAAAGAATATTGTAAAAAATTAATAAATTCCATATTAGTTTTGATGTTTGTGCTCGTGCAGATGTTGATGGCAGATAATATGTTGTTCATGTCCAAAGTATGATCCCATATCAGTTGATGTGCAGAATTCGGAAAATTTGCCGAAGTAAACCAATTTTTTATCTAAATATAATAATTTTTGAGCGTATTGACCAATATAACCGGTATCATGGGTAATTAGGATTATGGCGATTTTATTATTTTGATTAAGTCCGCTTATTATTTGGAAAAAAGATTCTCGCGATTCCGGATCTAAGGCGGTGGAGGGCTCGTCCAAAATTAGTAGTTGCGGTTTAGAAATCAAAGCTCGTGCCAAGAGAATTTTTTGCTGCTGTCCCCCGGAAAGTTCACTGATCATTTTTTTTCTCAAATCAGAAATTTTAAATTGTTCTAAAATTTCATCAACGCGTTCATGTTCTTTTTTGCCAATTACTTTGGGCCATTTTTTGGATGGCAGAATTCCCAGCATTAAAATTTCTTCAACTGTGGCTGGAAAAAGAGTGCTGATAATGGCCGATTTTTGTGGCAGATAGCCGATTTTTTGCCAAGCAGAGAATTTTTTTTGTGGCTGATCAAAAATTTTCATCTCCCCATTGGCTAAAGGAATTAACCCTAAAACAGCTTTAATCAGTGTTGTTTTTCCTGCTCCGTTGGGTCCGGCGAGACCAATATAATCACCTTGGTTAATTTCAAAACTTACATTGTGTAAAGCTGGGGTTTTGCCGTAATTGACACAAATTTTATTAGCTTTTAAGATAACAGACATAAATTTAAAATTTTGATAATTTTAATGGGGGTCAATTTCCGAACAATCCAATCCAGTCTTTAAATTTTTTAAATTTTTTTCCATTAAAGATAAAAAAGTTTCTCCTTTTAAAAAATCATTTTTAGAAAGATTGTGACCCGCATTTAACAGGAGCATTTTAGTGCGGGTCTCCTGGGCTAGGGTTTCAGAAATTTTGGGGCTGGTAAGCTCTTCGTAAAAAATGTATTTAATTTTATTTTTTTTGATCTGTTCAATTAATTTTATCAAATCTTGAGCGGTAGGTTCGGCATCAGGGGCCAGGCCCTGGGCGGCCAAATAATTAAGTCCGTAGCGTTTGGCCAAGTAGCCTAGGGCATAGTGTCCGCCATAAACTAAAGTCTTATTTTGACAGGTGCTTAAGTAGCTTTGGTATTTTTCATCTAAATTATTTAATTGAGAAGAAAAAGAGGCAAAATTATTTTGATAAAAAGTTTCATTAGAGGGATCTTTTGTCTGCAAAGCCTCTAGAATATTTTTAGCCATTATCCTATCGTTATCAAAATCAAGCCAAATATGGGGATCGGAAGCTCCTGCCGGCTCATCAGAATCGTGGAAAACCGCATCAATCAACCGAACTCCGTTGCTATCATCTACCACTAATAAATTTTTGTTAGTGGATCCTTTGATTATTTCCGCTACCCAAGGTTCCATAAATTTGCCGGTAAAAACAAAAATATCCGCTGTGTTTATGTTGGCAATATCACTGGGGGTTGGTTCAAAAGAATGAGGCTCTACTCCGGGTGGCAAAAGCAAAGTAACTTCAGTTTTGTCTTGGCCAATGTTTTTGGCAAAATCGTATAAAGGAAAAAGGGTGGTGATGATTTTGATTTTACCCGTTTGAGGCCGGAGCCGTTCAATTTTGTTTAGGCTGTAAAAGAGGGCCAAGATGAGCGCCAAAATTAAAGCCCCAAAAAGAATTTTTTTCATAAGCTTGTTGGCTATATTGTATAGGATAAAAGTTTTTTTTTCAATCTTTGTAGGGGATGCTATAAAGGAGGCAACAAGTTGGGTATTTGACATGTGGAAAAATAGGGGATATACTATACCTATACCTGGGGTGGGGGTATATTAATAAATAATTTAAATTAAGAAAATTTATGCAAAATTACAAAGAAAAGGCTTTGATTAGTTTTAAAAAGGCCAACAGCTTATTAGCCAAAATTGTTCAAATGACAGAAGACGGCGAATATTGCATCAATATTATGCAACAGAACTTGGCGGTGATTGGTCTTTTAAAATCAGCGCATCAGATGCTAATGGAGAACCATTTGGCTTCTTGTTTTACTTCGGCTGTCTCTTCCGACAATAATAAACGTAAACAGGAAATGATAGAAGAAATTTTAACTGTCACCAAATTATTTAATAAGTAAAATATGAGTTCAACTAAGAAATTTGAATTTATTTATAAAGTCAAGGGTATGCATTGCGCTTCCTGTGAAATTTTATTAGAAAAAAAAATTATTGAAATTCCCGGTGTCACCTCGGTTGACGCTTCGGTTGGCAAAGGGGAAGTTAAAATTACTTACACGTCGGGTCGGCCGACAATAGACAAATTAAACGCATTTTTTAAGGTTGATGGTTATCAATTTTCTGATTTGGGTTTTAAAAAAGAAAATTCCGGCGGTTGGGGTAAAAATTTTTTGCTAGTCATAATCATTATTTTGGCCTTTCTTTATCTTAATCGTTTAGGTTTCAGTTCTCTTGTTAATGTTAATTCGTCTTCTAATTTGGCGGGTTTTTTTATTTTTGGAATTTTAGCTGGTCTATCTACTTGTGCCGCTTTGGTGGGGGGCCTTGTTTTATCCATGTCTAAACATTGGGCTAACGCCTATGCTTCCAATTCCGGATTATGGCAAAAAATGCACCCGCACTTTATGTTTAATGCGGGCCGTCTTTTTTCCTATGGTTTAGGAGGAATGGTTTTGGGCGCCATTGGCGGTAAATTACAAGTTTCCCCAAGCTTTACCGGCATATTAGTTTTGTCTGTTTCCATTCTGATGGTCCTTTTGGGATTGCAAATGATGGGTTTAAGTTATTTTCAAAAATTTCAAATAAGAATGCCTCGTTTTATCACCCGCCAAGTTTCTGATGAAAATAATTTTAGCGGCAAAAAAATGCCTTTTCTTTTAGGCGCCGGGACTTTCTTTTTGCCTTGTGGTTTTACCGTCACTTCCCAGGGAGTAGCTTTGTTGTCCGGATCCTTTTGGCAAGGCGGTTTAATCATGTTGTTTTTTGCTTTAGGCACGGCTCCGATGTTATTTCTTATTGGGTTATCTAGCGTCAAGTTTGTTTCGCGTCCGCATACGGCCGCAAAATTTTTAAAGACTGCCGGCCTTTTGGTTTTGTTTTTTGCCCTTTTCAACATCAATGCCCAGTTTAATGTTTTGGGCTGGCCCAGTATTTCTGATTGGTTTAATAGCGGTTCTCCAACTAAAGCCAGGCCAACGACTTTGATTGAGGGTGAGCAGGTGATTAAAATGGAAGCTTCTGCTTCGGGTTATCAGCCGGACTATTTTAAAATTAAAGTAGGTGTGCCGGTAAGATGGGAAATTAAAGACACCGGAACCAGCGGTTGCACCAACGCCGTCATTGCCAGAGGACTTTTTTCCGGACAAATTGATTTAAAGCCCGGCAAAACAGCAATTAAAAAGTTCACCCCTTTAAGGGTTGGGCGCTACAAATTTAGTTGTTGGATGGGCATGATTAACGGCATAATTGATGTGGTGGATAGCTAATTTAATCAAATTTTAATTTAATTAAAAATATGAAAATAACCGGTTTAATTTTAATCTTACTGATTATTGCCGCCTTTTGTTTATGGGTTTGGAAAACTAAAAGAAAAAAAGGTACAGAGCCATTTAAGGAGGATGGTGCTCAAATTTTTAATATTTTAGTTAAAGGAGTCTATTCGCCGGATGTTCTTAGAGCCAAACTTGGTAAAAAAATATGGATAAATTTTAAACGAGAAGAATCTGCGGATTGTTCCAGGTTTGTTAATTTTCCCGATTGGCACATTAGAAAAGAACTGCCTGAAGGCGAAATTGTAACGGTAGAATTATCAGTGGATAAAAAAGGCGTTTTTACTTTCACTTGTGATATGTCCATGTATCAAGGAAAACTAATAATTGAATAAATATGTCTAAAAAAAATTCCGTTTCCGCGGCCAAACAAACTTATAATATAGAAGGCATGCATTGCGCTTCGTGCGCTCTTCTCATAGAGAATAATTTAAAAAATGTGGCCGGTATAAAAAAAGCTACGGTTAATTTTGCCACCCAGAAAGCTACGGTGGAATTTGACGGCGATAGAAGTTTAGATGAAGAAGTTGTGTCCGCCGTTGGGAAAATCGGCTACAAGGCTTTTCTTGGCAGTGATGACGAGGCTGATGAAAATTATAAAAGGAGAGAAAAAGAAATTAAAAAAGAAAGAAATTTATTTTTATTAAGTTTGGTTTTAACTTTGCCGGTGGTGATTTTGAGCATGATTTTGGTTGATAAGTCGTTTAATAGCAAGGTGGTGCAATCCATTTTGGCTGGAGTGGTGCAGTTTTTCATTGGCTGGCGTTTTTATCGTGGAACTTATTACGCATTTAAAAATGGCAGTGCCAATATGGACACTTTAATTGCCGTTGGCACCAGCGCCGCTTATTTTTACAGTATCGCCGCCACCTATTTTATAGAAGGGGAAATTTTTTACGAAACCTCGGCCCTGCTTATCACTTTTGTGGTTTTGGGCAAATGGTTGGAGGCGAGAGTTAAAGGCAAAGCCAGCGAAGCTATAAAAAAACTTTTGGGGCTTCAAGCTAAAACCGCCCGCGTAATTCGTGATGGTGCGGAAAAAGACATACCTCTTAAAGAGGTGGTGGTTGGCGACATCATTATTGTTAGACCGGGGGAAAAAATTCCGGTTGACGGACAGATTTTAGAGGGTTATTCCAGCGTTGATGAATCTATGATTTCCGGAGAAAGCTTGCCGTTGGAAAAAAAGGCCGAGGACTTTGTAATCGGGGCGACTATTAATAAAACCGGGAGTTTTAAATTCAGAGCCACTAAAATCGGTAAGGATACGGTTTTGGCCCAAATTATTAAGGTGGTGGAAGAGGCGCAAAGTTCCAAAGCGCCAATACAGAAATTTGCCGATTTGGTTTCCGGTTACTTTGTGCCGGCAGTGGTGGCCCTGGCTTTGATTACATTTGTGAGTTGGTTTTTTTTAGCAAACTCTCCTTTTTTAATAGCTTTGATGTCCTTTACCGCCGTTTTAGTAATTGCCTGTCCCTGTGCTTTGGGATTGGCTACACCCACCTCAATTATGGTGGGTACCGGTAAGGGAGCGGAAAATGGGATTTTGATTAAAGGCGGTGAAGCGTTGGAAGTTGCCAATAAAATTAAAGTAATTGTTTTTGATAAAACAGGCACTTTAACCAAAGGACAGCCTGAGGTCACCAATTTGATTGTTGGTGAAGGGTGGGAAGAAGACCGTTTATTACAGATCGCCGCTTCTTTAGAGAAGTTATCCGAACATCCTTTGGCCGAAGCCGTGGTAAAAAAGGCTAAAACAGAAAAAGCGGAATTTTTATCCGTTAATAATTTTCAGGCCGTACCCGGACACGGCGTCAAGGGTGATATAGGAGGAGTCAGCTATTTTCTGGGCAATAAAAAATTATCAGAAAATAACGGATCTGTTATTGGTGAAAAAGAAATTGGTATTATTGCCAATTTAGAAAATGAAGGGAAGACGGTAATGCATCTTACGGCAGATTCCAAATTGCTGGGATTGATTGCCGTGGCCGATACTTTAAAGGAGACCTCTAAAGAAGCTATCAATAAATTACAGCAGATGAAAATTAGAACTATCATGATTACCGGCGATAACAAAAGAACCGCCGAATCCATTGCCAGGCAATTGGGAATTGATGAAGTCTTGGCCGAAGTTTTGCCGGAAGATAAAGCCAAAGAGGTGATTAAATTGCAACAGAGCGGTCAAAAAGTAGCCATGGTGGGAGATGGCATCAATGATGCTCCGGCCTTGGCCGCTTCTAATCTGGGAATCGTTATGGGGTCGGGTACGGATATTGCCATTGAAGCAGGCGGAATTGTTTTGGTTAAAAATGACCTGCGCGATGTTGTTAAAGCTATTAAATTAAGCAAAGCTACAATGAGAAAAATCAAACAAAATATGTTTTGGGCGTTGTTTTACAACAGCGTTGGTATTCCTATTGCCGCTCTGGGTCTGTTAAGGGCCGAATTTGCCGGATTAGCTATGGCTTTAAGCAGCGTTTCCGTAGTTTTAAATTCTTTGCTTTTAAAAAGAATTAAATTTTAATAAATTGATTGCTTATGAAAATACATCGTTTTTTCATGGAACAAAATTTAAAGGAAGAACAAGTAGTTTTAGGAGATAAAGAAATAATTCATCAAATTGAAGATGTTTTAAAGTTGCAATCCGGCGAGTCTATTGTTTTATTTAACGGTGATGGTTTTGAATATCAAGGTAAAATAAAAGAGTTGAATCGAGAGGAGATAGTTTTAAAAGAAATAAAAAAGACGGCTAACAATGTAAGGGCTAAAAATCAGGTAACTCTTTTTTGCGCGGTTTTAAAAAAGGAAAATTTTGAATTGGTTGTTCAAAAAGCCGCCGAAGTAGGGGTGACAAAAATTATTCCTCTAATTACGGAAAGAACCATAAAATTAAATCTTAATTTAGAACGATTAAAAAAAATAATTAAAGAAGCAACTGAGCAGTCAGGTAGAAATATCTTGCCAGAAATTACCAAACCTTTGTCTTTTAAGCAGGTTTTGGATGGACTTAAAAAAGAAGATATTAATTTATTTTTTGATATCACAAAAGATACGGATGCTTTTCCTAAGGTACAGGGTCGTTTAGTTAATATTTTTATTGGACCAGAGGGCGGCTGGACAGATAATGAAAGGAAGCTGTCCAGTGATTACTATTTTAAAGAAGTTAATCTGGGGCCAGCTGTTTTACGGGCAGAAACCGCTGCAATTATTGCTACTTACTTAGCGGCCAATTGATTTCCAATTTAAGGAGAAAGTGCTAAAATAGAAGCATTAGGCTTCTATTTTAATATGGAAAATATTTTAGGCTTAAGCGGCATTGAAGCATCCTTTCGGCTCAAAAAGTTCGGAGAAAATATTGTGAAACAAAAGAAAAAAATTAATTTTTTTCTTTTGTTTCTTAAAAAATTTAACAGTCCGCTTTTAATCCTTTTAATTTTTGTTTCTTTGGTTTCCTTTTTTTTGGGTGAGAGCGTTAATGCAATTATTATTTTGGTAATGGTTTTTGTTTCGGCGGTTTTAGATTTTTTCAACACTTTTAAATCGGAAAAAGCCGTAGATAAATTGATCAATCGCGTGGTCACTACGGCCACTGTTTGGCGCGATGGGCAAAAAAAAGAAGTAGTTTTAAAAAAAATCGTCCCGGGAGATATTATAGAGCTTACAGCCGGGGACATTATTCCCGGGGATGGCCGTCTTTTAGAGGCTAAGGATTTTTTTGTTAATCAAGCTGCTTTGACGGGCGAATCTTTTCCAGTTGAAAAAAAATCAGAAAAGGGGGAAGAAAGTATGATTTTAATGGGAACCAGTGTGATTGCCGGTCGGGCGATTATGGAAGTGGAAAAAACCGGCCGTTTCACCAAGTACGGAGAAATTGCCGAAAGACTAGAAGCAGGCTCTTTAGAAACTGAATTTGCCAAAGGCCTGCGTCGTTTTAGTTATTTTATTTTAAGAATCACTTTTGTTTTGGTTTTTATTGTTTTTACCGCCAATTATTTTTTGGGTCGTGGTTTTTTTGATTCTTTTCTCTTTGCTTTAGCTATTGCAATTGGGTTAACTCCGGAACTTTTACCAATGATTGTTTCAGTGGCCTTAAGTCACGGTTCCTTAAAAATGGCTAAAAAAGACGTAATAGTTAAAAATCTTTTGGCCATAGAGAATTTTGGCGGCATGAATGTTTTGTGTACTGATAAAACCGGCACTTTAACTAAAGATAAAATTACTTTAATCAAAAATATTGATATTTTAGGTGAGGAAAAAGATGATGTTTTTTTGTATGCCTATTTATCCAGTATGTTTCATACCGGAGTAATTAATCCTTTGGATAAGGCTATAAAAGAATACAAAAAATTAGATATTGACGATTTTAAAAAAATTGATGAAATACCTTTTGATTTTATGCGTCGTCGTAATTCCGTGGTAGTGGAAAAAGACGGTCGCCGTTGGCTTATTAGTAAGGGAGCTCCGGAAAATATGTGGGAACTTTGTCAAGGGGTTTGGGAAAAACCCAATCTTTCCACTATCAATTTGATTGAAAAGGGCCAAGAAACATATCAAAAATTGAGTGCTGATGGTTTTAGGGTTTTAGCCGTAGCCATAAAAGAGATAACAGATTTTAATGATGTTTATGAAAAAGACGTGGAGGACGATTTAATTTTTGTTGGTTTTGCAGCTTTTCTTGACCCCCCTAAAGAAACGGTTAAAGAAGCCATTGGTTCTTTGGAAAAATTGGGAGTAGAAATAAAAATTTTAACCGGGGATAGTGCTATTTTAACTCAAAAAATTTGTCGCGACATTAATTTAGTAATAAAAGGAACTCTAACCGGCGAACAGATGGAAAAAATGACTGAAGAAGAATTGTTGCCCGTGGTTGGGAGAACTACTATTTTTGCCAGAGTGAATCCAATCCAAAAAGAAAAAATAATTTTATTATTAAAAAAAAATAATGTCACTGTGGGTTATTTGGGCGATGGCATTAATGACGCTCCGGCTTTAAAAGCGGCCGATGTGGGTATTTCTGTTAATAACGCCGTGGACGTGGCCAAGGAAACGGCCGATATTATCTTACTTAAGAAAAGTTTGGACGTCTTGAAAGATGGTATTATTGAAGGCCGTAAGACTTTTCAAAATACCTTAAAATACATCATGATGGGCCTAAGCTCCAACTTTGGCAATATGTTTTCTATGACTTTTGTTTCCTTTCTTCTGCCTTTTTTGCCCATGTTGCCGGCACAAATTCTTTTAAATAATTTTTTGTATGATATGTCCCAGCTGTCTTTGGCTACCGACACGGTGGACGAAGAGGCTGTTAAAAAACCTTTGCGTTGGAATTTGCCTTTTATTAGAAAGTATATGTTAATTTTTGGACCAATCAGCTCTTTGTTTGATTTTATCACTTTTGGAGTTTTATTTTGGTTTTTTCATTTTGGAGAAAAACAGTTTCAAACCGGATGGTTTATAGAATCTTTGGCCACGCAAGTTTTTGTCATTTATGTTATCCGCACCCAAAAAATTCCTTTTCTCCGGAGTAGGCCCAGCTTTCTTTTATTTTTTAATACTTTGCTGATAGTGATAATAGCTTGGGCTTTGCCGTATCTTCCCCTTGGCTCTTATTTTTCTTTTACCCCCTTGCCTCTTTTTGCTTTAATTTCTATTGTAATTATAGTAATAGCTTATTTAATTTTGACAGAATTTTTAAAATGCTTGTTTTTTAATAAATCTTTGAGGCATAAACAGTTAGATAATTGATATGGCTAAAATAATTTATGGCGTAGCCGGTGAAGGGTCAGGTCACGCTTCGCGTTCTAAAATTTTGATAGAACATCTTCTCGGCCAAGGCCATCAGGTAAAGGTTGTTTCTCATGATAAGGGTTATGAAAATCTTTCTCCTTATTTTGATGTCTTAAAAATTTCCGGTTTAAGAATGACTTATAAACACAATCAGTTGCATTATGTGGAGACTTTGTTTGCCAATTTACTTAAACTGCCGGGCTTGCAAAGAAGTTTTCAGAAAATTAAAAATTTGATAGAAGAATTTGCGCCTCAAATAATTATTTCTGATTTTGAACCTTTGACGGCTTTAATAGCTCATTTAAAAAATATTTCCCTTATCTCCGTTGATAATCAACACCAGCTGACTAATACAAGATTTTCTTATCCGCGTGAGTATTTGGAAGAGGCTGTTTTAGCCAAAACCGTCTCGCGTTTGATGGTTTATAGAACTAAAGCTTATTTAGTTACATCTTTTTTTAATACGCCGATTACTCACGCCAGAACTTATTTGTTTCCGCCAATTTTAAGACAAGAGGTGTTGGAGGCCAGGCCCAGCCAAGGCAATTTTGTTTTGATTTATGTTAATTCCAATTTTTCCGATTTAGTTGATGTTCTGGAAAAAATTGGCAAGCAATTTGTAGTCTATGGCATTTCCAGCAATAAAAAAATAAAAAACATAACTTTTAAAAAACCAAGCCAAAAAGAATTTTTGGAAGACTTAACTCATTGCCAAGCGGTAATTGCCACGGCCGGACTTTCGCTTATTTCCGAAGCTCTGTATTTGGGCAAACCCTATTTGGCTATTCCGGTTAAGCATCAGTTTGAACAAATTTTGAATGCTTATTATTTGGAAAAACTCGGTTATGGAAAATTTTTAAAAGAAATCACCAGAGAAGGAATAGAATCATTTTTGTTTGATCTTCCTTTTTATGACAGAAATCTGCTAAAATATAAAAGAAGCGACAATAGGCAGATTTTTAATAAATTAGATTCCTTAATTCAAAAATATTCAATTAAATAATATGGAAAATCAAATAAATAAACTGACAATTTTAGTTATTGAAGACGAAAAGCCTTTGCTTGAGGCTGTTAGTATTTCCTTGGAACAATCCGGTTTTAAAGTGGTAAAATCAAGAATTGCCGATCAAGCCCTGCAATATTTAAAAGATGTTGGAATTGTTGACTTGATTTGGTTGGATCATTATTTGTTAGGCGACGACGGGATAAAATTGACTCAAAAGTTAAAACAAGAAGAAAAATTTAAAAATATTCCCATTTTTGTGGTTTCCAACAGTGAAGATCCAGAAAAGAAAAAACAATATTTGGATTTGGGAGTGATTAAATATTTTACTAAATCGGATAGTTCTTTGGAAAAAATTATAGGAGAAATTAAAGAACATTTTAAAAAATAAAGAGGCCGCTCCAACATTGGTTGGGGCGGTTTTAAAATGTTGCTAAAGGGGAACATTTTAGGTACAATTTACTCATATTACTCCCATGCTAACCATATGAATTTAACTTTAATTTTAGGGCCAATGAAAAGCGGTAAAACTTTGGAGTTGATTAGTCGCATTTCTCCTTTAAAATTTATGCCAGTCAAGTTTGCTTTATTTCAGCCCGTTAGAAACGTGCGCGATAACGAGGTGGAATCTCGGGCCGGAGCGGTGCTTTTTGGGCAGAAAATAAAAAATTTAAAAGAAATTTTGGATCATGATTTGGAAATAGTGGGAATTGATGAAGTGCACATGTTTTTGCCGGAAGATATTGAAGCCGTGGAAATTCTTTTAAAAAAACAAGTTCAGGTCATTGTTTCCGGATTAGATATGGATTATAAAGGAAAATTATTTGATACTGTCTCCCGTTTGATTGAACTTGGGCCCAAGGAAATCATATACAAACGTTCGGTCTGTGAAAAATGTTTGCATTATAACGGGGTCTACACGCAAATTTTTAAAAATGAAGATCCGGTGGTGGCAGGCCTGCCTCCTGTTGTGCCGGATGATGGCACTTATAATTACAAACCTGTTTGCCGGGAATGTTTTGTTAAAAGTTAATTTATGGACAATTTAAATTTAGAAAAAATAATAGCCGAGCGCAATACCTTTAAAGGTCTGACTTCTAAAGAAGCAGAGGGTTTTTTAATTGAATATGGTTTAAATTCCCGACCGGCAGTTAAGAAAAAAAATTGGATAAACAGATTGGTAAAAATTATGGGTGAACCCATGATGCTTTTGCTTTTGGCAACAGCCGCGGTTTATTTTTTCTTAGGCGATAAACTGGAAACGTCTATTTTGCTTTTGACTGTCATTCCTATTGGTTTGATGGAATTTTTTCAAGAGCAGAAAACTGATGAGGCCATTGGGGCGCTTGATAAAATGATGGTGCAATACGCGGAAGTTTATAGAGACGGATTTTTAAAAAAGATGGAAATTAAATATATCGTGCCGGGCGATTTAGTTTATTTAACGGCAGGTGATCGTGTGCCGGCTGATGGCATTATTTTAAGTTCTCCCGGAGTTTCCCTTGATGAATCCATTCTGACAGGAGAATCAATTTCGGTTGTTAAATCGGTTTTGTCCGATGGTTTAAAACAGGTAAAAGATGAAAATAAATTATGGCAGGGGACTTTGGTGGTACAAGGTGAGGCTTATTTTTTAACTTTAGCCACAGGGGTCAATACCGCTTATGGCAAAATCGGCAGTTTGATGGAGAAAATTATCAGTCAAAAAACTCCTTTGCAGATGAAAATTTATCGTTTGGTGCGAGTGGTGGCGATTTTTGCGGCTTTTTCCGCTTTACTGATCGGCTTAATTTTGGCTTTAAAACAGGGCTGGACTAGTGGTGTTTTAGGCGGCTTAACAATTGCCATGTCTTTAATTCCGGAAGAATTTCCCATTGTTTTTAGCGTATTTTTGATTATGGGCGTATGGCGCATGACGCGTCAAAAAGCCTTAATTAGGGAAATGGCCATGGTGGAGACCTTGGGTTCGGCTACTGTGATTTGCACTGATAAAACCGGTACTCTAACTCAAGGTACCATGGCTTTAGATTTTATTTATTACGACGGAGAATTAGTTGAAACAAAGAAAGGCCATCTGCATCCGTTGAATTTAAAAGAGATTATTGTGCCCTCTCTTTTGGCATTGGAACAAGTGGCCATTGACCCCATAGAAGTAGAGGTGCAAAATTTTGCCAAAAAAATCGGCATTGATACCCATTCTTTTTTTAGAGAAAGAAAATTATTACAAGACAGTTCTTTTGAATCTAAAACTAAAATGGTTCATCATATGTGGCAGGAACCGGATGAAGAGTGCTATCAATATACTGCCGGAGCGCCGGAATCTGTTATTGCTTACAGTAAATTATCTGAAACAGAAAAACAAAAAATTGAAAAAGCCTATTTAGAAATGGCCGCGGCCGGTTGTCGCGTGGTAGCTATTGCTAAAAGATCTTGCTCCGAGCAAGAGAAAATAATTATTAAAGACTTAGATTTTATTGGTCTTTTGGGAATGAGCGATCCGCCGCGTGAAGGTGTTAAAGAGGCCGTAGATATCTGCCAAAAAGCCGGCATTCGCATTATTATGATAACCGGTGATAATAAATTAACCGCTCATAATATTGCCGAATCAATTGGCTTAAAGCACAGTGAAGAAATTATCAACGGAGAAGATTTAGAAAAAATGTCGCCATTTGCCCTTCGGGAAGCGGTAAAACGCCACGACATTTTTACTCGGGTTCATCCTGAACAAAAATATCTGATTGTAGAAGCTTTACAAAAACAAGGTGAGATAGTGGCGATGACCGGTGATGGGGTTAACGATGCTCCGGCTTTGCGTCAAGCTAATATTGGTATTGCCATGGGGTTAAAAGGCACAGAAGTGGCGCGGGCGGCTTCCGGTATTGTTTTAATGGATGATAATTTTGCGACAATTGTTAATGCAATTAAAGAAGGGCGGCGTGTTTATGATAATTTGCGCCAGGCTTTTGTTTTTTTATTTTCTTTTCATCTGCCTATTGTGGGTTTGGCTTTTTTACCTTTGATGCTGGGCCAATCTTTGGTTTTTTTACCCATTCATATTATTTTTTTAGAATTGATTTGCGATCCCGCCGCGGTTTTGGGGTTTGAAAGAGAATCGCCGCGCCGCAATTTAATGCATCAGCCGCCAAGATCCTCCCAAGAGCCGCTTATTAATCCCCACTTGTGGGCCATAGTTTTTATTCAAGGGATTTCCATTTTGGCTGTTTCTTTTGGATTTTATTACTATTTTGCTCTAGTAATGGGGGACATGGAGTTGGGCCGAACCGCCGCTTTTACTTCTTTGGTTTTATCGCAAATATTTTTAATAATTTTTAGCCGCGAGCCACATCAGGTTAAAACCAATAAATTGTTGTTAGGGATTGTTTTATTAACTTTTGCCTTGGTATTCTTGATTGTGGAAGTGCCAATTTTGAGAAAAATTTTTCATTTGGTGGAATTATCTTGGTTTGAACTGGGTTTAATTGTTAGTGTTTCTATGGCCGTGGCTTTTTCTTTACGTATTTTACGAATGGTCAAAAGGAAACTGTGCCTTGCTTTTTAAAAAGAGTTTGTTATAATGTTAGGCGTCGCGGGTATATTTTCGTATACCCACTCGTTCGGAAAAGATATCCAAGCTTGCTTGGCCGCCTTATTCCTCATTTCGCGGGTATACTCCGTATATCCGCTCGTTCGCAGAAAATAGACAAACAAGTTTGTCTGCTTTCTGCTCACTTCGCGGGTATAGTATAATGGCTATTATTACAGCTTTCCAAGCTGAAGATGCGGGTTCGATTCCCGCTACCCGCTCATTCAAAATTTTATGCAAAGATTATTATCAGGCATTAAACCGACGGGAGACATTCATCTTGGCAATTATTTTGGCGCCATGCGTCAGTTTTTGGATTTGCAGAATGAATTTGACAGTTTTATCTTCATTGCTGATTATCATGCTTTGAATCAATTGCAGAATGCGAAAGAGTTATCCAAAAATATTTTAGAAATTGCCAAAGCCTATCTGGCGATTGGGTTAAATCCGGATAAAGTGACTTTATTTAAACAATCCGATGTGCCAGAAGTAACGGAGCTTGCTTGGATTTTTAATTGTTTAACGCCGATTGCGGAATTGCAACGTGCTCATGCCTATAAAGATGCAATGGCTAAAAAATTGCCGGTCAATATGGGTTTGTTTGATTATCCGGTACTAATGGCGGCGGATATTTTGATGTACAATTCCGATGTGGTGCCAGTAGGAGCAGATCAGAAACAGCATTTAGAGGTGGCACAGGATATGGCTAAAAAATTTAATAAGGTTTTTGGAGAAATTTTTAAAGTACCTCAAGAAAGAATTTTGGAAGGATCGGCCACAGTGCCAGGATTAGATGGCAGAAAAATGAGTAAGAGTTATAAAAATACTATTGGATTATTTGATAGTGAAAAAGATGTCTTGAAAAAAGTAATGACTATCAAAACAGATAGCAAAGGTGCTAGTGAGCCCAAGGATACTAAAACGGATAATATTTTTTCTTTACATAAATTATTTGCCACTCCAGATGAATTAAAAGAGTTAGAAAGGGCTTATAAAGAAGGTCAAATTTCTTATAAAGAATCTAAAGAATTGTTAGGAGAGAGGATAAATAATTTCCTGCAACCGCTTAGAGAAAAAAAATTAGCTTTAGATGCTAATGAAAAAATGGTTAAAGAAATTTTGGTGCAAGGCGCTGGCAAAGCAAGAAATGAAGCTCAAGCAATGATGAAAAGAGTTAGAGAGAAAATTGGAGTGAAGAATTAAAATAAAATCCGCTGTTATAGCGGATTTTATTTTTGTAGTTTCTAAATTTTTATACTCTTGATCGTTTCGCTAATGACTTTGGCAGATTGACGCAGTTTTTGCAATTCTTCATCATTTAATTTTACTTCCAGCACTCTTTTGATGCCGGTTCTTCCCACTACAGAAGGCAGGGATAAACAAATATCTTTTAATCCATATTGCCCTGTTAAAAGAGAGGACAAGGGGAAGACATGATTTTCATCATACAAAATAGCGCGGACAATTCTAGAGATAGCTAAGGCAATTGCATAATAAGTGGCGCCTTTTTTACAAATAATCTCATAAGCGGCATTTTTGGTGTGGTTGTAAGAATCCTCTACTAATTGGGGATCGTATTCTTTAAAACTGGTAATATTTTCACCCATTAAATTAGCGTGGGAAATTATTGGAACCTCGGAATCGCCATGTTCGCCAATTAAATAGGCGGCCATGGAATCTGGCGCTACACCAAATTCTTGGGCCAATAAATAACGAAAGCGGGAAGAATCTAAAGTGGTACCGGTGCCAAAGACTTGATAATTAGGTAGGCCGGATTTTTTTAAAGCTACATAGGTCATCACATCTAGTGGATTTGTTACCATTAAAATTACGGCCTTGTCTGTATAATGGCGTACTTGTTCTATGATTCCACCAATAATTTTGGCATTGATAGCGGCCAAGTCTAATCTGGTTTGTCCAACTTTTTGTCCCAGTCCCGCTGTAATAACCACTACATCGGCATCTTTACAATCGGAATAATCACCGGCCCAAATCCGGGATTGTTTAACAAAAGAAAGACCATGCCCCAAGTCCATGGCCTCACCAAGGCATTTGTCTTTGTTAACATCAACTAGAACAATTTCTGAAGCTATGCCTTGTATCATCAAGGTATAGGCAGCCGTGGAGCCAACAAAACCGGCGCCCACTATCACTACCCGGGTAGTTTCTATTAGTGGCGCCGGGATTTCTTTTTCATTTTTTTTCTCAAGCATTTTTTTAGCGGGCATAAATTTAAGATTTAAAAAGTTTAATTTTGTCTAAAGCTGTTTTTTTTACTTTTTCTTTGCCTGCTCCCAAATATTTTCGCGGATCAAAAACTTTTAAATCCTGCAGTAGGGTATTGCGCACACCGGCGGTAAAAGCTACGCGTAAATCAGTATCAATGTTGATTTTGGCCACGCCCAATTTAATGGCACCCAAAATTTCCGCATCCGGCACTCCTTTGGCGCCGCCCAGTCTTTCGCAGTCGCCGATTTTGTCACATTTAAATTTAATTAAGTTTAATAACTTTTGGGGCACGCCGCTGGCACCATGCAAGACTAAGGGAATTTTTACAAGTTTGGCAATTTCTTTAAGTCTGGCTAAATCCAATTTGCCCGTTCCACTAAATTTATAGGCTCCATGTGAAGTGCCAATGGCTACAGCCAAAGCGTCACAGCCGGTTTTTTTAACAAAATCTGCGGCCTGTAAGGGATTGGTAAAAATATTAGCCGCGGCTGAAACCTTATCTTCTATTCCTTTCAGAATACCCAGCTCTGCTTCCACGCTCATTTTTTTGGCGTGTGCCCATTTCACCACTTGTTTGGTTTGGGCAATATTTTCTTCATAAGACAAAGCTGAACCATCAAACATTACAGAAGTGTAAAAGCCGGAGGTGATAATTTTTTTAATCAATTTTAAATCTTTGCCATGATCTAAATGTAACACTAAGGGTATTTTGGTTTTTTTGGCCGCGGCATCAACCATAGCCTCAATATATTCTAGCCCCATATAATCAATTGCTCCTTCGCTGGTTTGCAGAATGATGGGGGATTTGGTTTCCCCCGCCGCTTCTGTTAAGGCTTGTAAAAATTCCAAATTATTAAAATTAAAAGCCGGTAAGGCATAACCATTTTTTCTGGCAGGAATTAAAACTTTGTTGAGATTAACAAGCATAAGATTTAAAAATTAACCGGACAGATGTGTTTATATTTTTTATGAAAAGCAATCATTTGCACTTTGGTCAAAAGACCGTCTTGCGGTCCGTATTTCATAATGACGGAAGATGAATTGCAGGTACCCCAACACATAGCTTCAGCAATAGATTTTTTATAATGCAAAGCCGCAATAAAAGCCGTGGCATAGGAATCGCCGGCGCCGGTGCGTTCTATAACAGGGGTATTTAAAATGTCCATTTGCCAAAATTTTTCCCCGTCAAAGCAGAAAGATCCATTTGTGCCATCGGTAATCACTACAATTTTAGGTCCGGTTTTATGGACAGCTAAAAGATAATGTCTAATATCATGCTGGGCTCCTACAATAGTGGCCGCTTCTTCTTTGTTGATAAAAATTACTTGTGTAATTTTTAAAATTTCTTCCATTTGTTTGAATCCGCCGCGCAACTGAAATGTCCCCGGATTGTATCCTAGTTTGGTTTTATTTTTTTTAACAAAATTAACAATTTGTTGATTGAGTTTTTGATGATTGGGGCCAAGTGAGGTGTAATAGATCCATTCTGTCGGTTTAAGTTTGGGCAAAGAATAAATGCGAGGTGCATGATAAACAAAAATCGTCCTTTCTCCCTTATAATTAATTACAAAAGAAGAGTTAGTTTCTTTGCGTTTGTCCAAAATGGCATATTCCATTTCCACCTTTTCTTTTTCTAAACGTTCCCAAATAAATTCTCCCGTGCCATCGTTTCCTAAAATTGTATAAAAAGCAGTTTTTAGACCTAAGCGTGAGGATCCGACGGCATTATTGGCCGCATTGCCGGCTACTTTGCGGTGCAGTTTGTCAATGGGAATTTTATCTGCAAAATTAACACAAATCATGCAACGGTCGGAATGCAAAGAGCAATTTACCTCCGCGTCATGAATCTGCAATAAATTATCCAGGGTGCAATCCCCAATAGAAATTATGTCATGCATATTATTTTTGGTTTAAATAATCAATGGCTGCAAGGGTGGCAGAACAACCCATACCAGCGGCAATAACAATTTGTTTGTAAGGGACGTCGGTGACATCTCCGGCGGCAAAAATTCCCTGGACGTTGGTGCGGCCGGTGCGATCCGTTATAATTTCTCCGTATTTATTTTTTTCCACCAAATCTATAAAATCCGCATTGGCCTGCATGCCAATATTTACAAAAATTCCTTGCACTGGCAAAGTTTGAGTGATACCGGTTTTGTCCGCGTATTCTAGGGCTTGCACCATTTTTTCACCGGTAATTTTTTGCATTTTTATTTCCGTAAGAATTTTTATGTTGGGATTATTTTTTACTTTATCAATCAAGATGGTTTCGCCACGAAATTCCGGATGAACATTTAAAAGATAAACAACACTGGCAATTTCCGAGAGCATCAAAGCAGAAGTTAGAGCGCTGTTGCCCCCGCCAATTACAGCTGTAATTTTATTTTTAAAAAGAGGCGCATCGCAAGTGGCACAGTAGGTGACACCTTTATGGAAGAAATCTTTTTCACCATCTATGTTTAGATGCCGGGGTTTGGCGCCTGTGGCTATCAAAATAGCGCGGGTTTCTTCTTTTTTTTCTTCTCCGGCCAAGTTTTTTAGTGTTAAAGAAAAACCATCTTTAATTTTTTCTATTTTGGTGACGGCAGAACCCAAATCAAATTCAACTTTATTATATTTTAGTTGTTCGTATAATTTATTGCTAAAATCAAAACCGCTAATTTTATTTTCTCCCGGCCAATTTTCTATATCTGTGGTGGTGGCTAATTCCCCACCCACTTCCGGAGCAATAACTTTTAAAATAAGATTTCTTCTTTTTCCGTAAATGGCGGCGGTGATGCCGGCAATGGATCCTCCTAAAATAGCTAGATCAAGCATAGTATTATATTAGTCCCCGAGCCTTTTAGGCGGGGCAGACAAATTTATTTAATTAATTCCTGTAACTCTTTAAAATGTTTAGCGGGTTCGGGATTGTTAAAAATTTCACTGCCCATTACCACATAATCCAGATTAAGATTTTTAATGGTTTCTAATTCTGGAATGTGAATGCCGCCGTCAATTCCCACTGGTGTATTGGGATGTTTTTCTTTAAAAAGCTTTATTTTTTCTAAAACTTCCGGTAAAAAGGCCTGGCCTTGCTTGCCTGGATGAACTGCTAAAAACATCATTAAATCCGCTTCATAGCCAGTGGCACCAATTTGTTCCAAAGTCGTCTCGGGATTAACGGCCACCCCGGCTTTATAACCATAGGCTTCTATGTGTTCTATGGAAGCTACAGGTATTTTGGCGGCTTCCAGATGAAAAATAACCCTTTGAATGTTGGGGAAATTATACCATCTTTCTATTTCTTGGGCTGGATTTTGTACCATCAGATGTAATTCAAACTGTACCGGAGTTTGAATAGAGCGGAGCGAATCCGGATCTACGGTTTTTTCCGGCACAAAAAATCCGTCGCAAACGTCAATGTGGACTAAATCGGTTAAATTTTCCACTTGTTGCAGTTGTTGTTGAAAAATTTCCGGATTAGTGGCGAGAATAGCGGGAATAATTTGCATAGATTATTTATCTAATTTAGTTAATTCCTCAATCCTTCTTTTATACCTTTCCTCATTAGAAAAAGGTGTATCTAAAAAAAATTTGGTAATGGTGGTGGCATATTCGGGACTCAAAACCGCTCCGGCCAAGCATAAGACATTGGCGTCCTCATCGGTGCGGGCCCATTTGGCCGCCTGGGTGTTATAGCCTAAGGCAGCGCGTATGCCTTTTATTTTGTTGGCGGCCATGCAAATACCATTGCCCGAGCCGCAGAGTAAAATTCCCCGACCGTTATTTTTTAAAATTTCACTAACCAATTTTTGAGCAACCAGTGGGTAGTCGTCGGCGGGTTCCGGCTGATTGGGTGTTAAATCTTCTAGAAGGTAGCCAAGTTCCTTAAGTTTATTTTTAATCTCTTCTTTAAGATTAAAACCGGCGTGATCGGTGGCAATAAAAATTGATTTATCGGTGTTTTCCATATTAAGTTTATTAATGTTGATTTTTATCAGTCTTATCTCTGATTATTATAGCAATTTGGAGAGGGCTTGACAAAAAGGTAATTTTTTGCTAAGCTGTGGGCAATCATTTCCCTGGAGGGAATTATGCCTTTCTGGATCATTTTGTCCTTGTGTCTGATGGGGAACGTGGCCTTGGCTCAGCCCGATCCGCTCACGGCGGAAGACCGGCCGGAAACATGGACGTCGGGCAACTTTGAGTTTACCTCTACTCCGTCCTGCGGGGCCTCGGGTTGTACTTTCACCATCGAGGCGAAGAAGGACGGCGTGGTGTTTTTTCACTTCATTAACATGAGCGCTGATGTCAGTGCCCTTAGCGACAATTGTATTCGCATCGGCACTACACACGACTTCATTGGTATTTACGACGTGGCCAACGTAAGTAGCCCGATCCTGCCGCAAGTCATCTGTCGGGAAGAAGATACACGCAGACTGTACAACGACGAGGTTGTTGGTTACAGGTACGTGGACCGTACGGCCAAGATGCTGGGCAAGCAACTCAAGGAGCGGATGGCTAGGCTCGAAATCCGCGCGGCCCAGTGGTCTAGGTTGGATGAACAGACGCAGCACGCCACCATCGTAGAGGCGCTGGCCATCACGCAGATTTTTTTGCGGGAAGGGCTGGAACCACCGCGCCCAAAGAATATCAAGAAGTTCGTACAGAAGTTGATCCCTCGGGTCTTTGATAAAGTGGTGGACGGCGTGGTCGATGCCGTCAACGACCGCCTAAACAAGCGCGGCCTGGGGGGCGGTCTTTCTATTCTCCTCAATTGATCGTTCTTTTAAATCCAACCCGCTATTCATTTTGAATGGCGGTTTTTTATATTTTATTGATAAATCATACTTGGTAGGTTATAATTAGCATATAAAAACTATGCGCGCTGAGAACTTACAATATTTTAGAGAAGAGTTGGGGCTAAAACCTCAAAAAGAGGCCAAAACATCTAAAGAAAAGAAGGATGGCGAATTTAAGTTTGAGATTATAACCTCTTCCGACTTGCGGGAGAGACTTAAAAATCGAGTCTGGGGTTTGGTGAATACCGCTCGTGAAGAACATTATGACGCCTTGGTGTTTTTGGATAAAAGCGCGCGACCAATTTCCTGGCTTTTTAGAAAAATGTGGGAAAGAATCTGCCCTGAAGAAAAAATGCCGCAGATAAATTTTGTCAACATTGGCAGAGATAATCCTGTTTACGAAGCCAGAGAATATACTCGTAATGTTGGTAATCCCCAAGCATGGGCTCCGGAAGTTTTTTCCTCTAACGTTGAGGGTTTACAAAATATTTTCGGCCATCAATTTGATAAGAAAAATATTTTGTTGGTGGATGAAGTGATGAGTACCGGCACGTCGTTGTTAATTGCAAAAAAACTTTTTGAAAATACCTTTTTTGGTATAACGGTTAATCAATCATCAATTTTTACGACCGACGAGATTGAGGATGTGCCATGGCACGCAATGCCTTGGATGGATAAACCCGGCGCTACTGGTGTTATGGATGATAAGGGAGAGTTATTAACTAAACGGATTGATCAAAAAAATTTAGATGACAAATTAGCTGAACTGACTGATAAAGTGACAGAAGAAGCAAAAGAAATGGCGGAAAGGAAGGGAGCGACTATGGGTTTTGGAGCTTCTACTTTTCTCGATTTTATAAGTAGGATGGAAGACGAAATAGTTAAGTTAAGAATCGCCAAAACTATTGATAAAAAATTGCAAAAATTGTCAGAATATTTTCCGGCCCTTGGAGAATTGAGGAGTTGTCTTCCCAAATTAAAAATTTTGGACAAAGCCCCATTGTCTATTCAGGCCAGTAATGAAGAAAAGGAAAAATATATTATTGATGCATGGCAGGCCATTAATGCTTTGGATTTATTGCAAGGAGATATGGGAAAGATAATTTTAGCAGAAATGGAAGAAGGTAATAATACCAAAGAATTGGAGGATTTGAAGTCTTTATTTGATTTTGTTAAAAATAGTAAGGATGAGGCTCTTACTCGTTCCAGTTTTCCTTATGATCTTTTTAAGAAAATTAACGATTTTAGCAATTTGAAAAAATTACAACGTCGGGGTAAACAATTAAGACGGGAAATGGATAAAATAGCCGAGGAAGTTCCGGCGGCGAATTGACTTTTTTAGGGCTTTTGTTAAACTATATTTAACGCTTTGATCCGCTAATCAGCGGGGAGCTGAAGGAAGAACGCCTCAAAAGGCAAGTAGAACCTTCTGGGCAGGCCCATTACAGCCGTAATTAAGTTAAAGTTCAAGATGGTACCGTCTAGCGCCATCCGCTGGTTGGCGGAGCTAGACTCTTGGCACGCTAAAAGCGTGTTTTTTAATTATTAAAAATTTGTTTTTATGCAATCTCAAAATAAAAAATCCCTTTTTGCTCAAAATGAAGAGGAAGTTTTAAGAATGTGGGCGGAGAAAAATATCTTTCAAAAAACTCTAGAGAAAAAATCTCCTAAGGGCAATTTTGTTTTTTTTGAAGGACCTCCAACGGCTAACGGCCGTCCGGGTATTCATCATATTTTGGCCAGGTCTTTTAAAGATATTATTTTGCGTTTTCGCACTATGCAAGGCTACCACGTGGAACGTAAAGCCGGCTGGGATACGCACGGTCTGCCTGTGGAATTGCAAGTAGAAAAGGAATTGGGCATTTCCGGCAAACCGGAGATAGAAAAATATGGCGTGGAGGAATTTAATCAAAAATGCCAAGAAAGCGTTTGGAAATATCAAGACGAGTGGGAAAAATTAACCCGGCGTATTGGCTTTTGGCTGGATTTGGAACATCCTTATGTCACTTATCGCAATGATTATATAGAAAGTTTATGGTGGATTTTTAAAGAAATAGACAAGCGCGGTTTGGTGTACAAGGGCTACAAAGTTGTTCCGCAATGTCCTCGTTGTGGCACGGCTCTTTCTTCTCACGAAGTGGCGCAAGGTTATAAAAATGTGGAAGACACCTCGGTTTATGTAAAATTTAAAGTTAAAGAACAGGATAAAACTTTTATTCTTTCTTGGACCACCACCCCCTGGACTTTGCCGGGCAACGTGGGTTTGGCGGTTGGGTCGGAAATAGTTTATGTCAAAGTAAAGCACAATGATGAATTTTACATCTTGGCCAAAACTTTAGTAGAACAGGTTTTGGATGCTTCCACGGAAATTGTTGAAGAATTTAAGGGTCAAGATTTAGAAGGTTTGGAATACGAACCCCTTTTTCCCGGAGTTTTAGATCCGCAAGGTAAAAAAGCTTGGTTTGTGGGTACTGGTGATTTTGTTTCCACTGTTGATGGTACTGGCATAGTGCACACAGCGGTAATGTATGGCGAAGACGATTTTAATTTTGGAGAAAAATATAATTTGCCTTTTGTGCATACAGTAGACGAGAATGGTCATTTTTTACCAATGGTTAAAAATTGGGCTGGTCAATTTGTAAAAAATCCGGAAGTGGAAAAGGGGATAATAGAAGATTTGAAATCTCGCGGCTTATTTTTAGCTGAAGAAAAATACGCCCATGATTATCCTTTTTGCTGGCGTTGTGACAGCCCGCTTTTGTATTATGCTAAAGATTCTTGGTTTATTAAAATTTCTGCCGTGCAAAAGGATTTACTCAAAAATAATGAAAAAATTAATTGGGTGCCGGACTATATTAAAGAAGGCCGCTTTGGCGAATGGTTAAGCAATATTAGAGACTGGGCCATTTCTCGTCAGCGTTATTGGGGTACTCCTTTGCCAATTTGGATTTGTGAGAAATGCGACCAAAAGGAAATTATCGGCAGTTTAGAGGAATTGCAAAAAAGGGCCGGTGCTTTGCCTAAAAATAAAGATGGGGAGGTTGATTTGCATCGCCCTTTTATTGATAATTTAAAATTTGTTTGTTCTTGCGGTGGAGAAATGAAAAGAATTTCCGATGTTTTTGATTGCTGGTATGATTCCGGTGCCATGCCTTTCGCCCAGTATCATTATCCTTTTGAGAATAAAAATTTGATTGATAAAGGAGAGCAGTTTCCTGCTGATTTTATTTCCGAGGCCATTGATCAAACCCGCGGCTGGTTTTATACACTACTCGCCGTTTCCACTTTGCTTGGTCAGGGCGCGCCATATAAAAATGTGATTTGTCTGGGACATATTCGCGACAAGGAAGGTAAAAAAATGAGCAAGTCTAAGGGTAATGTGGTGGATCCGTGGATGATTGCCGATAAGTTTGGCGTGGATGCTTTGCGCATGTATTTATTTTCTTTGAATCAACCCGGCGAACCTAAAAATTTTGATGAAAAAGAAGTGGAAGAAATTTTACGCAAAGTGATAATGCTTTTGGGTAATGTTATGAATTTTTATGAGATGTATAAAAAGGACACTGCCCAAAAATATGTCGGGTCGCCCCATCTTTTGGATAAATGGATTATAGCCAAATTTTTTGTTTTGATAAAAGACATGAATAGAGATTTAGATTGTTATCATGTTTTTGAAGCCTCACGCCGGCTGATTGATTTTATCAACGAGCTTTCCACTTGGTATGTGCGTCGCAGTCGCGAAAGATTAAAAGGCGAGGGAGAAGACAAAGAAAACTGTGCTGCCACTTTGCGTTTTGTTTTGGAAAATTTGGTTAAATTGCTAGCGCCTTTCATGCCTTTTGTCAGTGAAAGATTTTATGCCCGTTTAGATGGAAAAGAAGAATCTGTGCATTTGGATGATTGGCCATTGGCACAAGAAGAAAAAATCAATTGGGAGATTTTAAAAGAAATGGAATTAGCTAGAAAGATAGTGGAATTAGGTTTGTCCGCGCGAGCAGAAAAGACACTCAAGGTGCGCCAACCTTTAAGTGCTATGTGTATTGCCAATTTTCAATTAAATGAAGAATTGATTAAAATTATCTCCGAAGAATTAAATATTAAAGAAGTTAGGGTAGTTAAAGATTTTAGTGATTTGCAGGGTGAAAATTGGTTAATTAAGATTGAAGGTACCTTGTCAATAGCCCTTAATATAAAAATAGATGAACAACTAAAAGCCGAAGGAATGATTCGCGAAATTGTGCGCGCTCTTAATCAGTTGCGTAAAAATGCAGGATTAACAATTAAAGACCAGGTGGTAATGACAGTAGAAACAGCTGACGGGGAATTGCAAAAAGTTATTAAAGATAGTGTAGATATTTTGTCTGCTCAGGTTTTAGCCAAAGAAATAATTTTAGGCAAGGTTGGTGAAAAAGGTTTTCAAGGCGAAGTGGAAGGCAAGGAAATTAAAGTAAATTTTAGTTAATTTAAGATGTTTTTTTATTTTTTTAGATATGTTATAATAAATTCATCAAGTTTTTAGTATTAATTTTTTTATATAAATATATGGCCGAAACCTTAAGAGTTTCTTCAAGCGAAATGGGTTTGCTTCCCGAGGAAGTAAATTTTACAGGGGAAAAATCAAAAAAAGGTGTTAAAAAAGCAGGGGAGGTCGTGCCTCTTGTCAAAAGAACCAAAACTGCCTCAGAAGCTAGAGTGCGTTTTGAAGAATTAAGAGCGGCTAGAACCGGAGAGGCTGGTAAAAAAAGAATGGCAAAAATTGAGACTCCAAAAATAGAACCCTCAAACGCGGAAGAAGATGTTTTGGTTACTCCAAAAGGAGAAACTTATGAAGCCAAAACTTTGAGAGCGATAAAAGAAAGGGCGAGCGTTTTAGCAGAAGGAACAGGTGCAGAATCCCAGCAGCTTAGGGAACAATCAGAAAAAGAACTAGCGGCTCAAGCTTTAAAATATAAAGAAGCGGATCGTAAAAAGAAAACAGAAGATTTGTTTGATAAAACAATGGATAGCATTATTATTGATCAACAATATAAAGATACTCTGGCTGGAGACAATTCTTTTGGAGAAATTTTTGTTAAAAAAGATTTAGGTCTTTTAAGGACAAAAATTGCCAAAACCGTAGATGATTTGGAGAAAAAAATGGATTTAACACCCGAGGGAAAAGTTAAAGGTTGGGATTTGTTTGGTTTTAAGAAAAGAAAAATGGAAAAGACTGAAGAATATAAGCGTTATCAGGCTTACAGAGAAATGCAGGAGGCTTTGATTTCTAAGGTAGCTAAGGCTGGAGATAAAGTAGCGGCTAAAAAGGATCGTTTTTTAAATGAGACAGAACAAAGGTCAAAATGGGTAGTACGATAAGATAAAATTTAGGTTTTTTAAAGGGACCCCTCTAACTAAAGATGGGTCTCTTTTTTATTTTTTAGCTAAATTTGGCTAAAAAATATTGTGAACATGCTCTTGATTTTTCTCTATTTTTTTGCTAAGATAAAGAAAAGTAAAATTTAATCTTTTTTATGACAATTCAACAAATTTATAATCTGGCTCTGCAATTGGGTTTAAAAACAGATCTGCGCGGAGAAAAAGGGGTCAAAAAATATTTGGCCAAGATAAAAAAATACTATGAGAGTTTATCGGCTGAAGAAAAAAAATATTTTGACGAGACAAAATTGCAAGATCCTTATGCCGATTCTTCTATTCATTTGGCGGACTCGCCTAAGTTAGAAGTGCGTTCTGTTTTGGCCGGTATTGATATTGATGTGGGGGAAGTATTGTTGGCCGCCAATTTACAAGAACGTGGAGAAAAGATAGATTTAATCTTGGGCCATCATCCTATTGGTAAATCTTATGCCGAGCTTTCTGAAGTGATGGATTTATTGGTTGATAGTTTTGTAGAGGTGGGTGTCCCCGTGCATGTGGCGGAAAATTTAATTCATGATCGAATGATAGAAGTTAGCCGCGGAGTGCATCCTATCAATCATTATCAGGCCATTGATGCCGCCAAACTTTTAAAAGTTAATTTGATGAATACGCACACTTTGACGGATAATTTGGTGCAAAAATTTATTAAAGATTTTCTTAAAAAGAAAGCACCGGAAACAGTGGGAGAAACCTTAAAGGCTTTAATGGAAATTCCCGAGTATCAAATTGCCAAACATCAAGGCGCGGGACCTAAAATCACTTCCGGCCGTCCGGAGAATCGTTTGGGCAAATTTATGATAGAAATGACCGGCGGCACCAACCCTTCGGAAAAAATTTATCAAGAAGTTTCTAAGGCGGGTATTAGTACTGTTATTAGTATGCACATGAATGACAAGGGCTTTAATGAGGCTAGAGGATCTTTTTTAAATCTGATTTTTGCCGGACATATGGCCTCGGATTCTTTAGGGATGAATTTGTTTTTGGATGAGCTGGAAAAGAAGGGAATTAAAATTTTACCTTGCTCCGGTTTAATTAGAGTGAGCAGGGTTAAAAAATAAAATATATGATAAGAGAAGTGAAAAGACCTTTAGACCCTAATTTATATAAACCAGATGGTTCTAGGAGGACTGCCGATTTTAAAGGCGTGTTGATAGATTGGGAAGCCCGTGACGCTGAAAAGACACAGCGACAAGCAGAAGAAAAAAAGGACGAACAAGAAAGAAAAAAGACGGTTTTGGAAACACAGAAGGCTGTTTTTGAAGAGAGGATTGAACAGCTTACAGACCAGATAAGAGAAGCAAAAAGGCTAATTAGCGTTAATGAGATACATCGTCAGGAAATACGATCTCGCCGCGGAGATGCTTTTGTTCAAGAGATCAAGATAAAACAAGCGGAAGCGACGATTATTAAAGCCACGGAAGATATAGCCGAGGTTAGGAGCAAGGTTAGGGATTTGCGACGAAGGTTGGATTTTTTGTTGGAAACGGAAGAAAAACAAGCCGTAGCTTAAAAATTTATGATTTCTTATTTATCGGGAAAAGTTTTAGCTAAAGGAAAAAATTATCTAGTGGTTTTTATAGCCAGCGGTCTTGGTTATGAGGTTAAAGTGTCGCCCGCTTTGTTATTAAAAGCCAAGATTGGCGAAGAACTTGTTTTGTATACCTATCTTAATGTGCATGAAGATGCCCAGGAGCTCTTTGGCGTAGAGACTTGGGAGGAATTGGAATTTTTAAAAATGTTGGTAGCGGTTAACGGAGTTGGGCCAAAGAGCGCCTTAAATATTTTAGCCTTGGGAGCAATTGAAGAAATTAAAAATGCCATTGTTCACAGTGATTTAACTTTTTTAACCAAAGTTTCTGGTATTGGCAAAAAAATAGCCGAAAGAATTATTGTAGAGTTGAAAGAAAAAATTAAGACAGACAAAAATGAAGTGGGAGAGGGCAAAACTAGCAGTGGTAAATTGGGTGATGTTATAGATGCCTTGACGGGTCTGGGATACAGTGCCGCGGAAGCCAGGGCGGCCTTGAATAAGGTTAATGGTGAAAATGAAGATGTTTCTAAAATTTTAAAAGCGGCCCTAAAGGAATTAAATAGAAAATAGAGCAGAGTATGGGTTTTAGTTTTGTAGAAGATAAAAATTTGTGGAATAATTTTGTAGCTGGGCAAGAACACGCCCAGTTTTTGCAGTCTTTTGAATGGGGAGAATTTCAGAAGGCTTACGGCCACCAATCTTGGAGAATTGGAGAAAAAAATGGTCAAAAGTTGGTTGGCGCGGCACAGTTTTTTGAGCATTATTTGGGTTTGGGAATGAGTTATCTGTATTCGCCGCGCGGTCCCTTGGTAGAAAAAAATAAAATTTCCCCTTTAACAAAATTTATTAAAGAAAAGCTGGCCAATTATGGAACTTTGTTTTGTAAATTGGAAAGTCAAAAGGAGTCGGCTCTTATTGACCAGAAAGTAATTGTTACCTCTGCACTTCAACCGGCTTTTACTTTGCTCGTAGATTTACAAAAAAGAGAAGAAGAAATTTTATCTTACATGCACCAGAAAACCAGATACAATATTCGTTTGGCCGGTAAAAAAAATCTCACTGTAAAAATTATTAAGGGCCAGGATATTCAAGAAAAAGAGTTGGCGGATTTTTGGTCTTTGTTAAAACAAACAAGCGCGCGAGATGAAATTAAACTCCATCCTAAAAAATATTACGGTCTGATGGCCAAGGTTTTAGGTTCAGATAATTATTTTCTGCATTTTTATTTTTTTATCGTTTATTTTGGTGAAATTCCTTTAGTAGCCGGTTCCTTTATTGGCTTTGGCGACACTTTTACTTATATCCACGGAGCTTCTTCCGATAAGTACAGGGAAATGATGGCGACTTATTTATTGCAGTGGGAAGCGATTAAATATGCCAAGGCTCAAGGATTTAAATATTATGATTTTGGCGGGGTTAATCCTTTGGATAAAAAAGATTTTGAATATAGAATAAGACGAGAGGGAATTAGCAGATTTAAATTTGGTTTTGGCGGAACAATTTATCATTTTGGCAAATCGTATAATATAATTTTAAAAGAAAAAGGTTATTTATTTTATTCCTGGATAAAAAAGCTTAGAAAAATTTTTTAAAGCCTCCATCGTTCAATGGATAGGACGCAAGATTCCGGATCTTGTAATAGAGGTTCGACTCCTCTTGGGGGCAAAAAAATAAACCGACCTGTGGGTCGGCTTTTGTTTTAAAAGGAGAAATATTTTAAGGACGGATTTTGATTGGATCTTTAGAAAGAGACATTTCTTGACCGGTAATTTTATCCTGCGCCACTATTTGTATTTTGTCTAGCAATATTTTTTCAGAATTAGAATCTTTACTAGAATATTTTAAACCCGAATCGAAAAAAATGTTAACTTTAGGAAAGGAAATAGGTAGGCGATTTAATTTCCAGGTTATTTGTCTGGTGTTTTTGTCAAAAGTAATTTCTCCTGCAGTAGCACTACCATTATTTTCCCAATCTACATTTTCCGGCAAGGTGGCTGTAATTTGTAGATTTGTTAATTCGTGCAAATTGTTGGCTAGCGCCCAGTTAACAGTATAGGTTGTTTTGCTGTCATAGTTGGTATTTTTTGAAGGAGTGACTTTTTCTGTATTTTTAACAATGGTTTGCATTGACAAAGATAAATCAGAATTAAGAAAAAGAAATAAGCTATTGCTTTGCAGGGTGTCTGGTTGGGGGTTGCTGTCTTTGGTGACGGTTGTTTCAGCGTAAACATTGGTTTTAAATTCCGTCAGCCCGGAAAGATTTAAAGAATTTTTTGGTTTAATCGATAAAGAAACCTCCCAATTTTTTTTATCGCCCGGTTTTATTTTAGCCAGTTCAGGAATTTGTTTTTTTGTCCAAGTAATAACAGCGCGGCGAATTTGTGGTGAAATTTGTTCAGCGGTGATATTGCCATCGTATTTGTCTTTAATGGTATTCCAATCAAATAAACTTTTGTTGTCTGTTGAAGGGGTGTCCAGAATCAGGCGCACAGTGGCATTTTTAAATTCAACCGTTCCGGAATTTTCATAAGCAACATTAAAGGTGAGGCTGTCTCCAAAATTTATGTTTTGTTTTTCTTCTTTATTATTTGCTGTTATCTTTAAAAGTAAATCCGATTTATTTAAATTTATTGTCTGGGCAGTGGATTGTTGCTCAAAATAAGAGGTTTCATTTTTAAGGCTTAAACGCGCCGCAATGTTTTGCTGTCCAGCTTGTGCTTCGGCAGTTGGCAAAAGCAAAGCGGTAAAAGAGGTGGAAGAAGAAACGGGGAATTTGTTGATTAACCAAGTATTGTTAGGGACGGTTAAGTTTCTAAATCCCGAAGGAAGAATCAAGGATATTTGCAGGTTTTCCAAGGTTTTTTCACTCTTATTCTCTAGGGAAATTGTAAAAGGCAAAGAAGTCCCTGTTTCAGCGGTAGGAGGGGCTGTTAATTTTAAATCAACAGCGAAAGGTTCTATTTTTTGTTTTAAAATATTTATTTTTTGAAATTCCGCGCTTAAATCACCCGGTTTGTAATTTAAAAGAGCTTGCCAGCTAATTTCTGCTGTGGTTGAATCATAAATTAGGCCTTTTATTTTAACTAAAAATTTTTTCCCCGGAGCCAAAGTCCCGGTATCCCATTCTTTGTCGTCATTGTTGTGGGGGGAAGGGTCGGCGGAAATAAATTTAAAATTATTAGGATAGCGCATCGTCAAAAGACCATCGTTCAAAGGTGCGCGGCTGGAGTTGTTTATTTCCACATCGTAAATAATTTCTTGGCCAAATTGGAGGGGGGTTTCATTTTTTATGGAGATGGCTATTTTATCTTCGGAAAAATTAGGACCTTGTCCAAATAAAAAGAAGCCGGCCCAAGAAATAGCTGTTAGAAAAGCTAAAAACAGAATGGTTAAAAATATAAATTTACCTCCCTTGTTTTTTTTCTTAAGAGCTACCATTTGAGGCGAGGCATTTTCATAAATACTGGCGATTTGTTTTGTAAAATCTCCATTTTTTCTGATTCTGGGTTTGGGTTGGGTTATCTCTCTTACTTTTTCTGAAAAAAATTCCGGCTCTGTATTATCCGGATTCAAAAGGGGATCGGTTTTTTTTATTTTTCTGGGCATAAAAATAAAATTTAGTTTTCAAAAACTAAACCCAAGAAATTGTCTTCAATCAAATTGGTTGAAAGAACCGCTTGGTTGCCTTCGGTGCTAACTTCCTGATTAGTCCAAAGGATATTCCATTCTTTGGGCCATTCAATTTTGGTAGAGAAAGCATCAAAATTTGTGCCTGCTTGTTTTTGCACCAACAAAGAATATGATGAATAGTTTTTATTTTGTTTGAAAAAATTAGCCAAAACCGTACCCAAGTTCTTTTGCGTTGTGGGCACCTTAACTTTAAAGGGTAAAAGATAAATAATTTTGGCCGTCACGGTTTCCAGGGGTTTAATTACTAGCCAATTGGCAAAGACAGTTTTTCCAAATTCTTGGGTGGTAATGGTACCGGTTTTAATATCAACCGTCTTGTTTTGTTCAATTTTTTGTAAATCCTCGTCTAGTTTGTACCATTTTTCCGGAATGCGATAAGTGGATTCATCCGGCCAGTTAAAACCCTCCGCTGACAAAAGTTGACTGCCGGCGGGGACATAAAAACGCAGATAGTCATTATTTTTGGATTGAGAAAAGAAACTCTCGCTACCCGGATGTTTCCTGGTTATTGTCACCGTATCTATAATACTGCCATCTTCTAAAATTTGGGATTGGTGATTAACCTGTTGTTCTATAACTTTGTCGCTTTTATCTCCGCCGATGTTGGCAGAAATAACCGCTAGATAATCTCCTGTGCCGGTTTTAATTTCCCCGCCCCAATTTTGCGCCAGAATTTCTTTTTCCAGCACCGGATTAGTGAAATAAAATTGGATATGTTTTTGGGCTAGATTTTTATTGATTGAAGAGAGCAGAGGTAGGAGATTGTTTTTATCGCTAAAAAGTTTTTCTAAAATTAAAGGAGCTAAATCACCTAAAATTTCTTTAGGCGCGTTTTTTTCTTTATCATAATCCATTTCTACCTGTTGTTGAACAGTTTCTATAACATTATTTGGATTGATAGTTAAATTGTATTTAGGCATTTCTATCGCTCCAATTATTTTAATAAGATCAATAAAAGGCACGGTGTCTAAAGCAATTACGCCGTCAACCGTAGGGCCTCCGCTTTTTTCATAAAACCACATCAGTTTTTTGGCCGAGGTGGGAAAATCCGGAAACCAATTAGCATCACGAAACTCCCAACGAGGTTGGAGCAGTTGTAAGGGGATAGGCGGTAAGACTTCGGCTACTTGATTTCCTTGAAGAGCATAAGATCCTTGGCTGGGGATGTCTAATTTAACAATTTGACCATTTTTTATCTTAATCTCGGCAAAACTGCCAATAAAACCACCGGTAGGGCGAATTTCATTATTATTTTGGAAAATTAATAGATAAGTTTTTTCTGTATTTGTGCCGGCCGCCGCCAAAAGACTGTTAGAGAGTGAAGAAATTTTTTGTAAATCGTTGTTAAGGGCAAAAATAGCTTCGCGGATTTTTAAAAAGGCTGTTTGATTTTCTTCCGGCAAAAAATCAGGGTCAATTGCCATTAAATTTTGTTTAGTTTTGGCAAAACGCGGAGCAATTTTATCTAGAGTTTCTTTAATATTTTGCAAAGAAATTGGTGAATTATTTTTATTGTTTAAGAGATAAAGAATAGGCAGGGAACCCATGGTTAAATTGGTTCCGGCCAGCATTAACTCTTCACCGTTTTTTAATTTGTTGCCAATTTTGGGGGTTAAATAAAGCAAGCTTCTCCAAACAGGATTGATTTCGTTAAGTTTGTTTTGAGCCAAAGCAAAAGAATCCAGAGCGCTTTGCAACTTACTAGCGGCCTCGGGTAAATTTCCATTTTGTAAGGCTGTTTCCCCGTCTTTTAAATCCTGAAAAGCCTCTGTGCCGGCGGTAATAATGTTTTCTTGGGAATCACGAAGTTGGTAATAGGCGGAGAAGGCTTTAACAGGCAAAACAAAAAGTAAAGCCATAGCTGTAAAACTTAAAGCGGCTTTTTGCCAGTTAGGTAAAACTAAAGGAAAATAAGCTTTGTAATTTTTAGAAGTTTTTGAATTTTTTAATTTAACTGGTGAAGAGGCTATTGGCAAAATGAGCTTTGCTTTTTTAGGCTGAATTTTAAGAGCCGGGGCAGAAAAATGAGGCCAAGAAAAAGATAATTCGTCTTTAATTTTTTGCCAGCGTGATTCTGCAAAAGGTTTAAAATCCAATTTAATTTTGGGAGTCGGGGAAAATTTTTCCGGAATTTTAATTTTATCAATTTCTGCTAAGGGATTGCTTAAAATTTTGTCCAGTTGGGTTGGCTGCCAAGGTGCCGAAGACGGGGGGGTGAGTTTTTGAGGCAAATCTAAAACATAAGGGGAATTTTTTTCCTCTTGATTAAAAAAAATCGGAATGAATTTGTGAGTAAAACCTAAATCCCGGGATTGGATTTCTGGGTTTTTTTCTCTCCTCGGCATGGGCTTAAAATAATGTTTCCTTAATACTACTATTATACATTATTTTAAGTATTCTTGTAAGGTAAGTTGTGCACAATTTTGCCAGGAAAAGAACTTGATTCTCTCTTGCCCGGCAGAGATTAATTTTTGGCGTAGTTTTTCATCCGTTGTCAGCCTTTTTAAGGCTTCGGTTATGTCGGCAGAAGAGACGGGGTTAAAATATAAGGCGGCATTGCCTAAGATTTCCGGCAAACAAGAGGTGTTGGAGGAAGCTATTGGCAGATTAAACGACATGGCTTCCAAGGGAGGTAAGCCAAAACCTTCACAAAGACTGGGAAAAACATAGGCCTTAGCGTTTTGATACAGAGTGGCTAATTCATCATTAGTTACAAAATCCGTAAAAATTACATTAGGCACCTTATTTTGCTCGGAGAATTTTTCTAATTTTTCATAAAAGTAATTTTTTTTGCCGACCAAAACCAATTGAGATTTTTTTTCTTGTTCTTGAAATTTTTTAAAACCCAAAATTAATTTTTCCAAATTTTTATGAGGATAACTTACTCCGACATAAAGAAAATACGGTTTTTGGAGAGAAAATTTTTGGAGAATTGCGGCGGCGGTGTCCGGATTAGGAGGGGGGAGAACCGTCAATCCCTCGTGGGTGATAATTATTTTTTTTGCCGGGACTTTAAAATTATTTAAAATATCTTCTTTAACAAAATTGGAAGGGGCAAAAATTTTTTTAGAAGATCGTATGGCGTGTTTTAAAATTAAACGGTAAGCAAGATTTTTAATCCAATATTTTAAAGGTCCTAAAGTAGAAGCCCGGCGGGAGGGAAATTTTAAAAGAATTAAATCATGAATGGTGATAACAAAAGGGCGGCGGTAGAAAAAAGGAATATTCCAATGAGGAAAATGCATCAAGTCTATTGGTTGCGCCGCAATTATTTTTTTCATTTTTATCTGTTCCGCCAAGGTGTACCATTTAACATCGGCTAAGATTTTTTTAAAATAGGGGTTGATTGGATTATATTCTTTAAATCCTTCCTGATTGAGAAAAATATGATAAAAATTGCCGGAATCCTGTTTTTCCAGTTCTTTTATAAGCTCTTTTACATAACGGCCAAGGCCGCCTGCTTCAGAATAAAATCTGGCATCGATGCCAATGTTCATAGATTGATAAAAATGACTTTTCTTTGTGAATTACCGGACAGAAGTATAATTATTTTAAATCTTCAACGGCAGTTGTTGGTAGCCTTTTTGAAAATCTTCAAAACGTCCGCGCACGCTTTCCGTCACTTTATTTTTAAAATTTTCCAAACTAAAATTTTCTGCAAATTCTTTGATAACTGGCGGATTAAAAGCGGAAGAATCAAATTTTAAAAGAGTTTCTAAAAGCGACTCCCAAGACTGTTCGGCAAAAAGCAGGCCGGTGGAGTTAGGTATAACCGTTTCTAAGGCTCCCCCTTGGGCAAAAGCAATTACCGGGCGTCCGGCGGACATGGCTTCCACTGCCGTGATGCCAAAATCTTCCGCTTGAGGATGAATAAATGCCTGTGCGTTAGCATACAGTTCGATTTTTTTTTCATCTTTTATCGGGCCCAAAAATTCAATGTTAGATCTAGCCAAACTTTTAAGTTTTTTTTCTTCTGGTCCAGCACCAAAAATTTTTAAAGGCCAGCCCAAACGATTGAAAACTTTAATAGTTAAATCAAAATGTTTGTAGGGAACTAATCTTCCGCCGGTTAAAAAATAATTTTCAACATTTTCTGAAATTTTAAAAAGGTGAGTATCTACCGGCGGATAAATAACCTCGGCATCGCGTTTATAAAATTTTTGAATACGCCTTCTGACATTTTCTGAATTGGCCCAAAAGTGATCCACTCTCTCCGCGCTCATTCTGTCCCACATGCGCAAACGAGAAATGAGTGGTGGCAAGAGAGCCTTAACTAAAAAATTAGTGTGCATTTCTTCTATATAGCTGTGGGTGTCAGTCCAAAGATAGCGGGTTGGTGTGTGGCAGTAAGAAAGATGCAGGGTTTCCGGATTAGTGATGATGCCTTTGGCAAAAGCCGAGGTAGAGGAGATTACCACATCAAAATCTTTTAAATTATGCCTTTCGGTGGCCAAGGGCATTAAAGACAAATACCAGCGATAATGATTTTTGGCAAAAGGAAGAAAGTGAATAAAACTGGGACGAACCTCTTGTTTAAAAAAATGTTCGGGCAATTTAGTTTTATCATAAAACAAAACAAAAGTAGGAGCCTCCGGATACAATTCCTGCAGGGCTTTTAAAACTCTTTCTGCTCCTCCGTCTTGAGATAGATAATCATGAACTAAAGCAACCTTCATAAATTATAAGGCTTTTCTGGATTTAAGAAGAATAAAAGGTGTCTTTATTAAAATAATTAAATCAAGCAATAATGACCAGTGTTCTAAATATAGAGTGTCTAATTTTACTTCTTCTTCAAATTCCAAATCACTGCGGCCGGAAATTTGGGCTAGCCCGGTTATGCCCGGTTTGATATTTAAAACCTTGCGTTGATTTTTTGCATATTTTTCCACTTCGCGCGGCTGATGCGGACGCGGACCTACTAAGCTCATTTCCCCTTTCAAAACATTAAATAATTGGGGCAGTTCGTCAATGCTTAGCCGGCGCATCAGTTTGCCGACTTTGGTGATACGAGGATCATTTTTAATTTTATAAACCGGCCCGGTTTTGGTATTTTGCTGGGCAATCAATTTTTGTTCAAAATTTAAAGCCTCGGCTTGATTTTTAAATTGCGGTCCGATGCAATATTTTTGATACATGGAACGAAACTTTAAAGTAAAAAATTTTTTACCCGCCTCTCCGACCCGTTCATTTTTATAAATAACAGGCCTCCTGCTTTCTGTTAGTGTTGCTAAGGAAAAAACAATTAACAAAGGGCTGGCGATGATGATAAAAATAAAAGATAAAAAAATATCCAACAATCTTTTAATTACCCTGCCCCAAGCTTGTAGATTGGTTTTATGAGCTTCTACAATGGGTACGCCGCCGATGGCATAAATAGAAGTGTTGGCGAGATAAGTGGAAAAGAGATCGGCGGAATATTTAAAATCCAAATGGTTTTCTTCACAAAAATTTAAAACCGCCAAGGCTTCTTGTTCACTGCTTTTGGAATTGCAAAAAAGAATTTCATCCAGTTGTTTTTTAGCGATCATTTCTTTTAATTCCGGTGCTGATTCTAAACTAAAATTAGGATAATGCCCTACCACAGAAAGGCCAAAACCGCGACGCTGTTTTAAGGTTTCAAAAAGAATGTCACTGACGCGTCCCGCTCCGATAATGACAATTTTTTTAACGCCAATACCGGCGCGGAAAAGAATATTTTTAATGATTTTTAAAATAACGCGTCCCAAACTGACAAAAATTATAGCCAGTGCCCAGCCGGCCAAAACAATAAAACGAGAGTTGAAAAATTCTTGTTGAAAAAAAATGTAAATGGTAATAGCGGCGAGTCCTGTGGAGCAGGCGAAGACTACGCGGGAAAGTTCGCTGGCGAGCCTGCGGGTTGGTTTGGTGCCGTAAAGTCCGGCTAAGATAAAAAGAACAATCCAAAAAGCGGCTACAGAAAACATGACTGGTAAATAGTCTTCAAAAGATAAGTTAAAAATAACAGGTTTAATTTTGGTAAAAAAAGTATTAAAACGCAAAAAATAGGCCGAGACACCGGCGGCCGTAAGCATTAGAAAATCCAGAGGTAAAGAAATAGTAGTTAAAATGATGGCAGTTTTTTTCATAATTTATTTAGTAGAGTTTAGTTTATTTTACCTTTATTTTAGCTCAGAGTCAACAGTTGACAAATATTCTTAAATATGGTATATTTAATCTGCTAAATTAAGTGGACGGCCGCCCTGTAAAAAGGGAGGAAAGTCCGAACACCCGCGTGTAAACGCGTCGTGGTACCACCTAACGGGTGGGCAATTTGGCGGGATAACCCAAGGCAACTTGGAATAAACTCGCCTGACGGATCAGTGCCACAGAGACAATACTAACTGCCACAAGGCAGTGAAAGGTGAAAAGTGAGGCGGTGTGTCGTGGTTTAAACTCTAAAGGTTTAAACAACGTCTCTGCTACGCCTCTTACGCCAAGGCAACTTGGCGCGGTGGAAAACCCTACCTGGTGCAACTTCATATTCGAAAGCTTGAGCTTGGCAGTGATGCCTAGCCCAGAGAGATGGCCGTTACCCCGCAAGGGGGGACAAAATTCGGCTTACAGCTTAGTTTAGCAAAAACGCCCCGCAAGGGGCGTTTTAAAATCGATTAAACTTCTATGATTACCGGCAAAACCATGGGTCGTTTTTTAGTTTGAGAATAAAGAAATTGCCCAATGTCATTCCTAATTTTGTTTTTAATGTAATCTTCAAAAGCCGGAGCCTTGGGATCGGTATCTTTTAAAAGTTTTTTAGCCCGCATTCTGGTTTTTTCTATCAGTTCTTTGTTTTCTTTTAGATAAACAAAGCCGCGGGAGATAATATCGGGGTTGCCTACCAAGTGTCCGGTTTTCTTTTCAATTGTAGCAATAATCACAAACATTCCTTCTTCAGAAAGTTGGCGGCGATCGCGCAAAACAATTTGGGAAGTATCGCCATCACCAAGTCCGTCAATCATAACATAATCGGTCGGCACGTATTGATCGGTTAAGGTTCCGCCGTGCGCGGAAAATTCCATTATCTGTCCATTATCAGCCACAAAAATTCTTTCTTTGGGGATGCCTACACCAGCGGCCAAATCCGCATGAGCTTGCAATAAAAAGCGGTTGCCGTGGACCGGTATAAAATAGCGGGGACGAGTTAAGCGCATCATTAACTTTAAATCTTCTTGTTTGGCATGTCCGCCGGCGTGGACGTCCATCATTTGATAATGAATTACTTTGGCGCCATGACGCACAATTACATCTTTTAGACTTTGTACGGTGCGTTCGTTGCCAGGAATAACTGAAGAGGAAAAGACCACGGTATCATTGACTTTAAGTTGAATAAAACGGTGTTCGTTGTTGGCAATGCGCATTAAGACAGCATTCTTTTCGCCTTGGGCGCCGGTACAAACTACAATAAGCTTGTTGTCGGGATATTTTCTAAATTCCGTGTCTTCAATTATCGTACCGGTTTTAAATTTTAAATAACCAAGCTCGTGAGCCAATTGGACATTATTTTTCATGCTGCGTCCTTCAATTAAAACTTTGCGGTCATATTTTTCCGCGATGCTTAAAATTTGTTGGGCACGAGTTAACAGAGAAGAAAAAGTGCCCATGATTACACGTCCGGGGGCGTGAGCAACAATTTTTTCTAGTTCATCTCCCACTACTTTTTCCGAGATTTGATAACCCGGGCTTTCGGCATTGGTAGAATCGGAGAGCAAGGCCAAAACATTGCGCGTGCCAAACATGGCGATGCGGTTTAAATCGGCCGGCTCTTCGTTAACAGGGGAGTAATCAAACTTAAAATCTCCAGTGTCCAAAACCACGCCGTAAGGGGTGGTTAAAGCCACGCCAAAAGCATCAAAGATATTGTGGTTGCAGTGAAATGGTTCAAAAATAAAATGTCTGCCTAAAGGAACTTTGGTATTATCATTAACCAAAATAACACGTGGTGGAGGAGAGTCCCTAAAATCTTCTTGGCGTTTTCTAATAACGCCGGCGGTCATAGGAGCGGTGTAAATAATAGGGTTGCCCAGCCGTCCCAAAAGATGAGGAATGGCCCCGATATGGTCATAGTGACCGTGAGTAATGATAATGCCGCGGATATTCTTCTCTTTGCCTTGCAGACAAGAAATATTGGGAATGATGTAATCAATGCCCGGCATATCTTCCTCGGGAAATTGCAAACCCATATCTATCAGGACGATGTCTTCGCCACATTCAAAAACAGTCATATTGCGGCCCACTTCTTCTAAACCGCCTAGGGCGTAGATTTTTAATTTAGGATGGTCATCCCCTGTGGTGCTAATAGTTGAAGCTATCTTTTTTTTGATAAAAGAAGTATTAAAAATAGGCACCTTATGAGTGGGAGGACCTTTGTGCATTCTTTTTTGTGCTGGGGAATGAGCCGGATTAGAGTTATGAGAAATCATAAATATAAAAAATGAGGCGATCATTTTAGATAAAAGGGCCCTCATTTTGCTTTAAAATGATGCAAAATAAATAATTGCTCTTAGTGGCAATCAAGGCTGTTTTATAGCTAAAACAATCTTTAAGAGATTAAATAGAGATTAAAAACGTATAAAACATTTTTAAGGCTTCATTCAACCTCTAAAATAGAGTATAGCATAGTTTAGTTATTTTGTCAAGTTTGGCTTGACAAAATATTTTGAAAATGATACAATTTTTTGACTGCCTCATAATGAGGCAGTGTCAACCGATAGGAGGGCCTGGTTATGGTGGAGGACTTGTTGGAGGTATTGAAGGAGGTCGTGGAGAGCGATGAGCTGTTCGAGGTGCTGGCGCGCGCCACGAAAAAGGCCTACGACGCCATGGTCAAGGCCGGCTTCACGGAGGAGCAGGCCACGCGCATCGTCGCTGGCCAAGGGGTCGGCTTCAAGTCGTAACAGCGCGGTTCTTGTTCTTACCCTGGTGGTCTGTATGATTGCCAGGGTTTTTTAATTTTTGATTATCACTTGTCCCAAAACAGTTTCCTCATCAATAATTAGCCTGGTGTCATTTAAGGAGCCAAGTTCAATGTCTCCTTTTATTTTCAAAAGTTCCATTTTTAAATAGGCCATATTAGGAATGATTGGCAGCCATTGATTTAATTTAATAATTTCTTGAGGCTGCCAAGCGTGGGTGGGGTGCAAACCATAAGCCGGAGGATAAATTTTTTTCCAAAGTTTTTGCCCGCTTTTATTTAGGGCGGTAAAAGATAAAAAATAATCATCGGATATTTTTTCTTGGGTGGTGAAAAAAAGATTTAACTGTCGGTAATCTGTTTGTGTTTGCGGTAGTTTTTGCGTACCCAGCAAAGTAATTAATCCAAAGTTTTTATTTAACAAATTTATTTCTGTTGGGATAGCTGTTAAAATCTGCCAAGGCTGAGGGGCGGCGGGCGTTTTTTTGCCAAATAAAATTAAAGAATCAGTGCGCTCCAAAGGATTAAGCTCTTGTTGTCTTAAAGCCTTGTTCGTTCTTTTGTAGCCATCCCAGTACTGTGAAGAAAAACGAGCGCGATTGGTAAAATGAAGATAATATTCAATCATGTCGGCCGAGTCAATCAGTAAATAATCCACCGGAGGTAAAATAAAATCTTTAGTAGAAAGGTGCCCTTTGCCCAAGAAAGTGAGTTTATTAAGGTAAGCCAAAGGACGAGAAGAAAGACGCGGAGCAAATCTGTAAGGAGCAGAAAGGGCAACCGGGGTTTGTTTTTTCCCGTCTTTTTTTATTTCAGACAAAGCCGTGATTTTTTCAATCATTTTTTGATCGGCTTTTTTATCTTCTAAATTATCAAGATGATTTTGTTGAAGTGTTAAAAAATTCAAAGGGCCCATAAAAGCGCTGATGTAAAGTGGAGAGAAGATTAATAGAGCCCCAATGAGCCAAAGATATTTTTGAGAATTGGGGCGAGTAAATAAATAATTCAGGGAACTGGCTAAAGCCAAAAAAATAGGCAGGATTAAAAAAGTTTGGTAATGGGTATAGAAAACCAAAGAAGTGTTGTCGCCGCTAATTAAGCTTACTTGCAAAAAAGTTGGCAGAGCCAAAAAAAGATATTTGGGCTGCAGTAGTGGCAAAAAAAGACAGGGCAACAAAAAACCCAAGGGAATAATTAAATTTTGCCAAGCCAAAAATTTTGTTAGCCAACTTAGGGGGTTGTTCCAAGAGATATTGTAAAGCAAAAGATAGCGGTAGCCGCTGTCGGGATTAAAATGGCCCACAATAAAAAGCGATAATAAAAACCAGCCGCCGGATAAAAGCATGGGGTAAAGCCACCATTTTTTTTGCGGCCAAAGATTTTTTTTGTGCTCCCACAGAGCGATTAAGGAAAGGGCGCCCAAAGTTAGGGAGGCGTCTTCGCGGGTTATCAAAGTTAAAAGAAAAAAAAGTCCAAAAAGCCAATAATTTTTTTTAAGATAAAAATAAAAAGTCCAGCAAAAAAAGAAAATTAAAAAAGGAGCGATGTGAAATTCTTCCAAATTGATATTTTGCAAATAAGGGTTTAAGAGAAAGGAAAAAGCAATGATTAAGGATGGGGCATTCTTTAAAGAGGCTGGTTTTTGGGCTAAAATTTTCTGCGCGATTAGGTATAGGGGCCAAGCACTTAAGCCGATAAGAAAGGTTTGGAAAAAAAGCAGGGTGAGAGCGGATTTAAAAAATAGATAAAAAGGAACAATTAAAAGCAAAATTAATTCCAAATGATCGCCCAGATAGGAATAGCCTCCGTGAGAAGAAAAAAAGAACCATTGACCCAAGCTGGTATTGTGGACTGTGTTGGTAAAAATAGAAAGATCCTCCATGTTGTAGAGGAAATTGTTGTATTTGAAAAGTGACAAATAGAAAAAAACAGCAATATAAATGATAATGCCAAGAGCAAGGTAGAGTAATGGTTGTTTAAAGATTTTGGGCATAATTTTGTTGGACAAGCGTTTTTAACCACAGACTCATTTTATCAAGAAATAAAGAAAATAAAAAAGCCGATCTTTAGAGAAGGGCTTGTTTTAATTTTTTTTGGTGCCGCGGGAGGGACTTGAACCCTCATGACCTTGCGGTCGCTAGCACCTGAAGCTAGTGCGTCTGCCATTTCGCCACCGCGGCTTTTATGAACTGTCTTGGTCAAAGTACAAAATACGCTTTTGGCAACAAGCCGATTATTTTACCATTGCCACTTGTTTTTGGTACGCAAGTACCAAGAGGAGACATCATTAAATCTATCCGCTGGCTCAAAAATACGATACTGATTAAATCCTTTTAAGCTGGTATCTTGAGGGTAAAGATAACTGGAAGTGTAAAGGAAGATAGCCGGTTTTTCTTGAGCTACCAGTTTTTGGAAGGTATAATAGGCCTTAATTCTGGTTGGCAGATCATAACTTTCGCGCGCTGTTTCCAGTGCGGTATCGGCTTGGCGGTTGGCAAAGCCGGACAAATTTAATCCAGGGGAATTAGTTTGACTGGAATGCCAAAAAGGAAAGGGATCAGGATCGGCCCCAGAGATGACGCTGTAAAGCAAAACTTCATAGCGACGGTTTTTAATAACGTCTTTTATTTCTTCGTTGCTTAAGGTATTTACTGTCACTTCCGCACCCAAATCTTGCCAGTTTTCTTTAATTAGATTGGCGGTTTCTATAAATTCCTGTTGGTTAATAGTGGTAATTTTAATTGATAAACCATAACCATTTTTTTGACGAAAGAATTTTTGCTGTTGATCGGTTTTGTTTAATTCTTCTGTTATTTTATTTAAATATGCATCGGCTTCTTTTTTTTGCGTTGCTTCTTCTTCGGCGGTTAGTTTCTTGGGTTTGCCGCCATTGTCTGCTGTTTGTTTGGCCTTTCTGTCATCTAACCAAGCCTGGTATAATTCTTTTTTTCTCTTCTCAATAAATTCATCTCGGCTGATTTTTATCCATTTATCGTCATCCAATTTTTTTTTGGCCGAATCTAAATTGTAATTAACTTTAAAGTCTTGAGTAAAACCAATTTGGTTGGGCAAAATGGGTCCGTTGACAGCCAGTCCTTCTCCTTTTAGACTTACCGTTGTCAGCTGATTTTTATCAATGCCTAATTCTAAGGCATCTCTTAAATTTTGATTATGTAAAAGTTGATTACTTCTTTGATTTAAGAAGAGAGCGGTATAGTAGGGCAGGCGTAAAGAATGAACTGTCAAGGTTTTGCGGCTGTTTTTTTCTTTTTGCGAGGCGGAAAGAAAGCTTAAGCCATTAATTTGGTGGTTTTTTAAAGCATCTAAAGCACTCGCTTCGTCATTAAAAAATTTAAAAGTAAATTGATTAAGATAAGGTTTGGTTAATTGATAATTAGGGTTGGGTTTTAAAGTGTAAGATTTAATATTGCCTTTGGAATCTTTGGCAAAAGATTCAAACATAAAAGGACCGGCGCCGATCGGTTTAAGATTCAAGGAACTGAAGCGCATGTTTTTGGCCGGTATTTCCTGCCAAAGATGTTCGGGTAAAATTCCCGTAGTCAGTAGATTTAAAAAAGGCGCAAATGGCTGAGGAAGTTCTAAAGTAAAGGCGGTATCGTCAATTTTGGTGAAAATTACATCTTGAAAGCTGACCCAAAGAGGGGATTGGGTTTCCGCGCTTTGAATGGAATTGATGGTAAAAGCGACATCATCAATCGTTATGGGTTCACCATCCTGCCAGCGCATCCCGGAGCGCATTTTGACAGTAAAAATTTTTCCGGTTTTATCTAAAGTATAGCCTTCGGCTAAATCCGGAACTAAATTTAGGGTTTTGTCGTATTTAAAAAGTCCGGCATAAATTAAACGGCTTAAATCGGCATCTACCGGATTAATAGAACTAAAAAGAGGATTAATGGCGTTGGGGTAACCCACTTCTCCTTCAACATATTCTCCGCCATTGGCTGGTTCTACTACACGACGTTGCAGATAAGTTTCGGCCAAAAAAATAACTAAAGAAAAAACCATTAAAAAAGAAAGTAAGCCAATAATGCGGCGTTCTTTTTTGGTTAAAAATTTATTGAGCAATCCAAGTTGTTTGAGAGAGGGAAATTTTTTGGTATTACCTAAACCTAAAACCAATCTCTGGTCTATTTTTTTGTGAGCCAGGAGCAGGTTTTGTCGCCAAGTTTGGATTCTTTTGTATCCTTTTTTAATCCAATTTTTAAGGCTTGTAAGATAAGTCACATGAGCAGATTTAATAGTTCCGCTTTTTGTTACTTAGAGAAATAGACATTGGCAAGCGCGGTAGCAAAAAATAAAATTGCCAAGACAACAGTAGCGTAGAAAAGTATTTTTTCCATGCCGCGTTTGGTTCTGAAGATGTTGCCTTCGCCGCCAAAGACTCCGGAAAGCCCCGTGCCCTTGGCTTGAAGCAAAATAGCCGCTGTTAAAAGAACGGCTGTGATGATTTGTATTATATTAAGGTATTGATTCATATGTCTTAAAGTATATCAAGGTAGAGCTTGGCTGTCAATCATCTTGCTTGACAGATTAAAAAAGTGTATAATAGTTGGAAGCATATGAAAAAATTTTTTTTAATTGCCTTAGGGTCTTTTTTAACTTTATTCTTGCTTTATTTTATTTATCTTACGACCCAGTTTTATATTAAGGTTAAAAGAGGAGAAGTTGTAGATTTAAGCTCCGGCGATTTCAGTGAAATTAATTTGCCTAATAAAAATGAGGCTAGTCAAAAATTTGACTCAACTAAAATAAAAAATGACGAGGCTCCAACCCTGGGTTCTTTGTCCGCTACCTTGCAAATTGTGGAATTTGCCGATTTTACCTGTCCCTTTTCCAAGCAAGCTTTTTCCGTTATGAGGGAGCTTTTAACTAAATATCCCAAGCAAGTGAGTTTTACTTTTAGGCATTTTCCTTTGCAAGATGAAGCTCATAAAGGGGGATTAGAAGCTTCCGAGGCGGCTTTTTGTGCCGGCAAGCAAAATAAATTTTGGGCTTATCACGATAAGCTTTTTTTAAATCAAAAAAACTTTACTTTAGAAGATTTAAAGAGCTATGCTGGACAAATTGGTCTGGATGTGCCATCATTTACTAAATGCCTGGAAAGCGCCTTAGCAGAACAAAAGGTGGGAATGGATTGGTTTGACGGCTATTCTTTAGGAATTAGTGGTACACCTACTTTTTTTGTGAATGGGCAAAAGGTGGAAGGAGCCATTCCTTTAATAGAATGGGAGAAATTGATTAAGTAGGTTTATTTTTCCCCAGCAAATTCACCAGAAAACACGCTATCAAATTTCCCAGCGGGAAATTTGCGCTCTCGCTCGGTCTCGCTCGTCCGCCTATCGGCGGACACCCTGCCCGCTCACCCTGTGCGAAGGTTTTCTTTATGAATTTGCTGGAAAAAAATACTTAAAAATATTTGATTTTAAAAATAACTTATGAAATCCAAAAAAATTTTCCGGGTAGCGATTGTTTTGGGTTTATTTTTTTTCAGTCCGACAGTTTTGGCGCAGGGAACCGGCGAGTCTGGATCGGTTGCTAATCCTTTGTGCTGGACTTATAGCAGTTGCAAAGCCATGATTGAAGAAAATAAATGGAAGTTTTCCGCTGATAATTTTCTAGTGGGGGGTTTGGATAATGTTTGCGGCCCCAATGCAGGTTATTGCATTCCAGCCGGCCAAACCGATGCGGAAATTACCATAGGCGGTAAGATTAAATTTTCTGATTTGGGTGATTATTTAAAAACCATATATCTTTTTGCACTTAGCGTAGGCGGCTTGATTGCCGTAATTTTAATTATTATTGGTGGTTTTATTTATTTAACCTCGGCCGGTTCTGCGGAAAAAGTGACGGCCGCCAAAACTAGAATCAGCAGTGCTATTTTTGGTTTGCTTTTGCTTCTCGGAGCTTATACTTTGCTTTATACGATCAATCCGGATTTGGTTAGGTTGCGTCTGCCAAAAACTTACATGGTCAGGCCTGCCGCGCTTGCTGTGGAATTTTGCAAAGATTTACCTTTAAAAACCATGGTTGCTTTTGCGGGAAGTTTTAAGAGCTCTCTGGAAGTTCCAGAAGGGGATTACAAATATGATGCCCAGACTAACCTTTTTTCCAGCAGTCCCGCTTTAAGCGGTTTTTTGCAAGGCCCGCGTTGCGGTCATGAGTTTTTTTGGGAAAATTCCGATAATAAAACTTGCTGGGGACACGCTTGCAATGATTTTAATTCTGCTGTTCCCAAGGTTTGCGTGAAGCAAAGTGAAAATAGCTATTTTTGCCAAGAGGGAAATTTATCGGGAGTAATATCTTCTACCGATGTCCCATTTCCTTATATTGATAATAAAATTGAGTTAATTGGTATTTGTAAAAATAACGGTGATACGTTTTTCGTGCAATCAATTGCCGCCGAGAATCTTGGTGCCAATTCCCAAAAATATAAATTTAATGTAACTAAAAGTCGGTTGGAAAATCAAATAAATTCCACTTGCGGTAGCGGCGGTGTTTTGGGTTTTTATTTAGGAGTTGAAGTAAATGATGAGGGAGGCGCGGCAGGTGGCTGTGACGATTGGTTTGCCCTAGGTCAACAAAATGGTTTATGTAATGTTAATTTAAGTAAATTATTATTGCCTTCGGATAGTTTTGAATATTGGTCATGTAAAGCTTTGTCCTATCAAAAAGATTCTTCTTCGCCAAGAAATTCAGTGCTGGTTCCCAAAGAAAATCTTTTTAGCCTTAAAAATTTGGAGGATGGATTTAATTGTAATATTAATTTAACAAGATCTGAATTTCCATCCTTAGACAATAGCGACGCGGGGTTATGTCTTCCAATTGATCCAACTCGTTGTTTTATCAATAAGTAATTACTTTTAAAGTGTATGCCTTCAGAAAAATTGATCATTCGCGGCGCGCGAGTCAATAATTTAAAAAATGTCAATTTGGAAATTCCTAAAAATAAACTGGTGGTAATCACCGGCTTATCCGGTTCGGGCAAATCTTCTTTGGCTTTTGATACCATCTATGCCGAAGGTCAACGTCGTTATGCCGAATCACTTTCCGCTTATGCCCGCCAATTTATGGAAATGCAGGATAAGCCCGACGTTGACGAAATAAAAGGCTTGTCTCCCACTATTGCCATAGACCAGCGCTCCACCACGCAGAATCCTCGTTCCACCGTGGGAACGGTGACGGAAATTTATGATCACCTGCGTTTGCTTTTTGCCAGAGTGGGCGTGGTGATTTGTCCTGATTGCAGTTTAGAGGCGCAAAAAAATTCCCCGGGACAAATTGTGGAAAAAATCAGGCAATTAGTCAATGACGAAAGAACCATTAAAATAATGGCGCCTTTTGCCCGAATGGAAAAAAAGAATCTCCAAGAAGTACATTCCTTGATTGAAGCCAAAGAAATTAAAAATTTGCGTTTTAAAGGAAAATATTTTACCGCTGAAGATTTTTTGTTTCAAGTTAAGGAACAAACTATCAGCAATTTGGATGTTATTTTGGGAGAAGTAAATTTAGTCAACTCTTATGATATTATGCGTTTGGTGGAATTGGCATTGGAATTGGGCAATGGTTTAATTATCATTGCTTGGAGCAAAAATTCTAAAGATGAAGAATTATTATCAACCCATTGGCGCTGTCCTAATTGCGGCCGTCGTTTTTCGGATTTGGAGCCCAATCATTTTTCTTTTAACAGTCCGCAGGGAGCCTGCCCTAAGTGTACGGGACTGGGTATTACCTTAGAAGCCGATCCGGAATTGATTATTCCTAATCCGCGCTTAACTTTGGCCGAAGGCGCCATTAAGCCTTGGGTGCGTATTACCGGCAATCAAAATTGGTATTTAAAATTATTAAAAGCGGTGGCGGATAAACAGGATTTTTCCATGGATAAACCAGTGGGGGAATTGAATAAAAAATTTGTCAATTTAATTTTAGAAGGCACGGGCAAAGAAAAATACAAAATAGAAAATAAAGAAGTGGAATTTGAGGGCGTAGTAAATGATTTGGAACGTCGTCATCGCGAAACCGATTCTGATTACGTGAGAAAAGAAATAGAAGAATATATGCGGGAGAAAAAATGTTCTTTGTGTTTAGGCCGTAGGCTTAAAGAAGAATCTTTGGCTGTAAAATTGTTTGGCAAAAATATTAGCGAGATTACTTCTTTGCCCTTGGGAGACGTGCAAATATTTTTTGGCGAATTGGAAAAGACCATTGGTGACAAGGGCAAACTTAAAATTGATCGCAACCCCGTTGAGCCGCAAATTGTTATTCCGGTTTTAAAAGAAATGAGCAAACGCCTGGATGATTTAATTAAGGTTGGTTTGGATTATATTACTCTGGATAGGTCCATGGTTTCTTTATCTGGCGGTGAAGGACAGCGTGTGCGTTTATCTACTCAATTAGCCACTGGGCTCACCGGTGTAATTTATATTTTAGATGAGCCCTCTATTGGTCTTCATCCTAGGGATTTAGAAAAATTAATCGCTACTTTGGAAGCTCTGCGCGATTTGGGCAATTCCGTAATTGTGGTGGAGCATGACGCCACTATGATGGAAAAGGCTGATTATGTGATAGATGTGGGACCGGGAGCAGGTGCTTACGGCGGACAAATTGTAGCCGAGGGCACACCAATGCAAATTAAAAAAGATAAAAAATCTTTAACCGGCGCCTACCTTTCCGGCCGAGTGCAAATTGCTCATGCGGCTTCCGCGCGCAAAGGCAGTGGTAAATTTATCACTATTCAAAAGGCTAAAGGCTTTAATCTTAAAAATGTTGATGCTAAAATTCCCTTAGGTAAATTGGTTTGTGTCACCGGCGTTTCCGGTTCTGGAAAATCTACTTTGGTAATAGAAACTTTAGGCAAGGCTTTGTCGGCTCATTTTTATCGTTCCAAAGATTTGCCGGCACCTCATAAAACTATTACAGGTTTAGACAATATTGATAAAGTAATTATGATTGATCAGTCGCCTATTGGCAGGACTCCCAGAAGCAACCCGGCCACTTATACCAATGTTTTTACTTTTATTCGTGATTTATTTACGGAAATTCCCGAGGCTAAGATGCGCGGTTATGATGCGGGCAAATTTAGTTTTAATGTTAAGGGAGGCGGTCGCTGCGAGGCTTGCGCCGGAGAAGGTTATGTGAGAATTCCTATGCAATTTTTAACCGATGTTTTTGTGCTTTGTCCCGAGTGCCAAGGTAAACGCTACACTGCTGATGTGCTGGAAATTCATTATCAAGGTAAAAATATTGTTGATGTTTTGAATATGCCGGTTTTAGAAGCTCGTCAATTTTTCAGAAACATTCCGGCCATTGCCGACAAATTACAAATTTTAGTTGATGTGGGTTTGGGCTATTTGCAATTGGGTCAGCCGGCCACTAAATTGTCTGGCGGTGAGGCACAGCGCGTAAAATTGGCTACGGAATTATCGCGCCGCGCCACCGGAAAAACTTTTTACATTTTAGATGAGCCTACCACCGGATTGCATTTTGAAGACATTAAGCAATTATTAAATGTTTTAAATCAATTAGTAGATAAAGGTAATACAGTTTTGATTATTGAACACAATTTAGATGTGATTAATAATTCGGACTGGGTGATAGATTTGGGGCCGGAAGGCGGTCGTCGTGGCGGAGAAATTGTAGCCGAAGGCGTACCTAAGGATGTGATGAAAATAAAGAAAAGTTATACCGGGCAGTATTTAAAGAAAAATGAATAAAATTTTAGTTCGTCTATCGGCAAAAACAAAAACCCCGCCTTTGGGCGGGGTTTTGAAAATAAACAGAATTTATTTAACCTTTTTCTTTTCTCTTAATTTTTTGTGAGGTTTGCGCAAGAAGTACATTTTGGCGCGTCTGGATTTAATTTCTTTAATTATTTCAATTTTGGAAATAATGGGAGAATGGATAGGAAAAATCTTTTCTACCCCCACGCCTTCGGAAATTTTTCTAATTGTAATGGTGGCGCCCGGTTCTTGCCCGTGTTTGTGAAGAAGAATTGTTCCTTCAAACATTTGTAAGCGCTCTTTTAGCTCGCCTTTGGAGTTAACTTCTTTAATTTTGTGGTAGACTTTGACAGTTTGGCCCGGTCTTAATTTTTTAATTACTTCGGACAAATTCTCTGTCTGTTTAATGTTAGTTGCCATAAATATTATTCGTCTTTAATTTAGTAGTTAAATTCTACCTTAAAGCCTGAATTTTGTCAAGAATTATCTTAACCACCTCCGGAATGGGTAAATTGGTGGTATCTAAAAATAAGTCAAAATTGGTTGGTTCAGTATAATCTATTTGGTAATATTTTAGATAGCGTTTTTTATCGCTAGCCAGCCTTAAAAGCAGGTTGTCTTCCGCCTCGGCCAAATTTTTTGGCCTTTTTTCGTCCGGACGGCTGTCCCTGCTTTGCCAGGCACGTTGGGCCGCCTCTTTAGTGCCTACATTTAAAAAAATCTTAAAAGAATGGGGGATAAAATGAAAACCCAGGCGTCCTTCTACTATTAAATTGTCAGAAGTGGCGCCTAATTTTTTTTGATATTCATCGGTTTCTTTGTCTGTCCAACTTTCTGTTTCGCCAATTTTGTTGAGTTCATCAATAGTTAGATTATGTTTTAAGGCAATCTCACCGCGCAAATCGCCCATGGAAAGATATTTATAACCTAATTTTTGGGCCAGGATTTTGCCAATGGTGCTTTTGCCTGAACCAGGGATTCCGGAAATTGTGATGATCATATAAATTCTTTAGGTAAGGGAGCGGTAAAAGTTTGCTCCTCGCCTGCTAAATTTTTTAAAGTAAGTTTATGAGCATGCAACATTAAGCGTTCGGTAGGGATTTTTTTGTAACTTTTAGATTCATATAAAGGGTCACCCAAAAGAGGATGGTGTAGAGCGTAAAAATGCACACGAATTTGATGGGTGCGGCCGGTTTTGGGCATTATTTTAACTAAACTTTTGTGAGGAAACTCTTGCAAGACTTCATATTCTGTAACAGCCTCTTTGCCCGGCTGAATTTTTTCTTTAGTGGTGGAAACCGGACGGGCGGCCATCTTGCCTTCATCACGAGAGCGGCCAATAGGGAAAGCAATAACATCCCAGGTTTTGGGAAGTTTGCCATAAACCCAAGCCCGATACTCTTTTTTTACCTGGCGGGTTTTGAATTGTTCCTTAAGAAAATGAAAAGCCGGATTGGTTTTAGCAACTATCATAACTCCCGAAGCTTCTTTGTCCAGGCGGTGCACAATACCCGGGCGTAAAATTAAATTTTCGCCCACTTTTTTAATGGCGGGAAAATTTTTGATTAGCCAGTGCACCAAGGTTGGTTCTTGATCCAAAAGTTTTTCATCGCGCGCGTGCACTAAAATACCGGAAGGTTTGTTAATGACCAAAAAATTTTCATCTTCAAAAATTATTTTTGGCTCCAAAGATTTGGGAAAGACAAATTTTGTTTTGGTTTTTGTTTTACCGGTTGAAGAAATTTTTTGGGAATCGGAGGATGTGGTGTCAATTTTCATTTCTTCAGTGTCAACAATATCGCCGCCTTTTAAAAAATGATGCGGCGTGGGTTTTTTATCGTTAACCAAAACCTGCCCGCCCTTGACCGCTTTTTGTATTTGGGTGCGGGTAAGGTGGGGCATTTTTTCCACTAAGAATTTGTCCAAACGGGTGCCTTTTTCTTCAGGAGTGATATGGTATTTCATGGTAATGTTTAATATCTATGATTATAGGGTGATTTGGGTTTTTTGTAAAATAAAAGCCCGGATAGTTTTGCAACCACCGGGCAATTTCACCAGCTTGGTTACGTTTCAAAGACGAGGTTGCTGTACCGATAGGGGAATGCTTCGGGTTTGTGGCCAGTTTTCTTTTCGATAGCATCAGAAACCAGAGTGGCAATGGCCCAGCCGACTCTCAATCCGACGACTGCGCAGAAACCCTGCTCCTCTCCTTCTGTCAGCGTAAGGAGGATATCCTTGCCGTCATCAGAACCAGACGCCTCGACGATTTTTTCGCCGATCTGCGCGAAAGTTAAGCCACTAAAGCTTAGAGATGTTCCCTTCAGCGTAGCCATGGTACTTTCTTCCTTTGTTGTTAATTGCTTTCCATCATTTTTACCCTAGCATTTTGAGGTGATTTTGTCAATGTTTGGGCATTGACTAAATGATAATAAATTGGTAGGGTGTAAATATAAGATCCTTTACAATAAGAGGTAAGAAACATGGTCGAGTCTACTGGTGTTAATTTCTTTACCGGTTTCAACCTAGATGAGTATGAAGTGCCATCTGATGTGTTGGCTTTAGTACCACGAGAAGTGGCCTTGCGGTTTAAACTCGTGCCGCTTTGCATCGTTGACAAAACCCTCACTATCACTATGGTTGGTCCTAGTAATACTGATGCCATTGAAGATATAAAGTTTTTGACTGGTTATAAAGTTGAAGTTGCAAATATTCCTGCTGATAAAATTGAACGAGCCTTGGACAGATATTATAGGGTTGGTTTTGTAGAGGCACCACACCTTGCTTCTGGATTTGGGAAATCTTTTGAAGAAGAAACTCCTGTTGATTTGAGTAGTTTTCCCGTGGATTCATCTGATGAAGAACCTGATAATCGGGAAGAAGAAAGAATGGGGTATTCATCCTCGCAAGAGGTTCCAATAGTCAGATTGGTCAATTTGATTCTGGTGGATGCGGTAAAGCGCGGAGCTTCCAGTATCCATATAGAGCCCTACTCCCGTAATTTTCGCGTGCGTTATCGCATAGAAGGTCAATTATTTGAAGTTATGCGGCCTCCACAGAAACTGAAGGATGCCATAGTTGCCAGAATCAAGATCATGGCTGATCTTGATATTACTGATCGGTTTTTGCCCCAAAAAGGCCGCATCCAACTGGTAATGGGTAGGGACAAGAACGTCGACTTTAATGTAAGTACTATGCCTGTCGCTCATGGCGAAAGTGTGGTACTGCACATTCTGGATAGATCTAATGGGCGAAAGCACTTGGAAAATCTGGGGTTTGAAACAGCTCAGCTTGAACAAGTAACACAGGCGGCTAAAAAATCCTCGGGTTTGATTTTGGTGACCGGTCCGGTTGGTTCCGGTCGGTATACCACTTTGTACGCTCTTCTTACCGAACTTAATGATCCTAACCGGAATATCTTTACGATTGAAGACCCTATTTTGGAGGATTTTGGCGGTATTAATCAGGTACAGCTAAATACAAGAATTGGCTTCAACCTTGAAGCAGCCATTCGGCACTTGGAATCTCAGGGTGCCAATGTCATGATGGTGGGGGAATCGCCTTGGGACAGAGAAACGATTGAAGCTCTAATCAAATCTTCTTTGTCCGGGCGGCTGGTTCTTTCTTCCTTCCAGACCGAGAATGCTTCTTCTGCGGTTGGCAGATTGCTTGATATGGACTTCTCGCCCTTCATTCTGGCGTCTTCTTTGTCCTTGATCTGCGCGCAAAGATTGGCGCGTCGGATTTGCAAAGATTGCAGAGAAGATGATGACAGCCCAATGGAGGGTCTTAGTTCTGTTGGTTTTACATCAACTGACTTAGTGACTCTCAAATTAAAGAAGGGTGGGGGTTGCCGAACTTGTGGCAATACTGGTTTTAAGGGGTTTGTTGGAATTCAAGAAGTATTGCCTATGTCTGAGGAATTCAAGAAAGCTCTTTTGCGTGGTCTCTCGCCGGCTGAATTAAGACAAGAGGCCAAAAGTTTGGGCATGATGACTTTGCGCCAGGCCGGTTTGGCTAAGGTGAAGCAAGGTCTTACAACTATTGCAGAAATTCTGCGGGTAACTCCGGCAGACTAAAACAGCAAGACCCTTGTTTACGGAATAACATCTGTTTAACAAGGGTCTTTTAATTTTGCAAGCGCGCGCAGGTAGGAATTATTTTTTTACTGTGAGAAACTTCTGTGCTTCTTTTTTGTTTTTGATTTTTCTAGAGAGCTGGGCCTCGCGCAATTCTTCCAAATACTTTCCAACTTGCGGCCCAGGTTGGATTTTTAAAATTTTCATAATTTCGTGTCCATCCAAAAGCGGCGGGGGCAAAGTCTTTTTTTGTTTAAGATTTTTTAGTAGTAATTTTATTCTTTTCACCAAAACAGGCAGTGATCCCAGTTGTGGCGTGCCACCGACGTAAGAAGCCATCTGGTCGCAATAAATTAATTTTAATAAATCCGCTCCTGGCACCAGGGGATTAAAGAAATTTTTTTCAATCGTACGGTTAGTGAATTTCATTGGATCGCCATGTACAGTTAAAAGATGTCGTTGAATCATCCAGGCCACTTTATCTGTGTCACAAGGGTAGTCTTCTACGCTGGAAAATTTAAGGCGCTGGCCAATTTTTTTGATTAGCTCCGCACCCACGCTGTCATGTTCATCTGTCCTTATTCTATCCACCCCGTCTTTTTCTGGGGTCTTGATGGTGTAAGGCTTGCCTAAATCATGAAATAAAACTCCCAACACTAGCTCTGGGGTAATTGGGGCTTCTGCCTGTAAATTTATCGGCAAGGTTTTAATAAATTTTTTAAAACCCGGGGTATGAATAGTGGCCAGGGCAATTCGTGTGTGGGTCCAAACATCGCCCTCGGCATGAAATTGCGGCGGCTGAGGACAATCTTTCATTTTTAAGATTTCCGGAATCAAGTATTTAAAAGCTCCCGAGTTAAGCCATAGATCCATTGTCTTAACAGGATTCTTCATTAAGGATTTTAAAAATTCGCGCGCCACAATTTCGTAAGGCACAAGACGTTTTATTTCTCCGTTGAGGCGGATTTCTTTATTTATCTGGGAGATTTGTTTTTTTAAAGCCGTCCAGGTTTTGTCTTCTAATTCAAAATTTAAAGCGGCGCTAAAACGCAAGCCTCGTAAAAGCCGGGAATAATCTTCTTGAAATCTTTCCTGTGGCAGGCCAACCGTGCGGAGTATTTTTTTCTTTAAGTCGGCAAGGCCACCAAAAGCATCAATGAGATCCACGGCAATAATTTTTTTATTTTTTATTCCTAACCGCAAAGCCAGGGCGTTGATGGTAAAATCACGGCGCGCCAAATCTTGTTCCAGTGATAATTTATAATCGGATTGAGTTTCTACATCACGATAGCCGCCAGTGCCCAGGGCATGTTCGGTGCGGGGGAGAGCAATATCAAAAGTGGAAGAGGAATTTTTAGGTTGGAATTTGAAGACACCAAAGCGTTCGCCCACCAAATTAACCGTGCCTTGAGTCTTTAAAAAAGCCGCCAGTTTTTTGGCCGGTACGCCGCGAATCACAAAATCAAAATCTTTGCTGGGACGTTTTAAAAGCCAGTCGCGCACAATGCCGCCAACAAAAAAAATTTCGGTCGAAGGTATTTTTTTAAATAAAACCGCAATAAAAACCAAGCCCTTTTCCTGTTTTTGAGCTAGAGTGAGGGATTTTTGAATAATTAAGGGTATAGACATAGATAAGGCTATTTTAGCAAGCATCTTGACAAAAGTCCAAAAACATGGTCAGTCATGGGGCGTGTTCGGTTTCTTTACAAATTATTAAATTACTCAAATCATAATAATCATAATCGCGTATTTATGACCACGGCCATTCAGATAGGGGATCTCTATTTATTTGATATTAGATATTTACATATGTTATAATGTACTTATGAAATAAATTCCTACAAACCTATTTTGTATGTCCAAAATTTTATTGAGAGAAAAAGCTTTATCTTTAAGAAAAAAAGGACTGAGTTATTCTCAAATTAAAAGAGAAATTAAAGTTTCTAAAAGTACTTTAAGTTCCTGGCTTTATTTTCTCCCTTTGTCTAAAAAGAGGATAGATGAGCTGCGAAATAAAAATTTGGATAGAATAGAAAAATTCAGAAATACCATGTTTGAAAAAAGAAAAAAGAGAATGGAAGAAATATTTTGTAGAGAAAAAGAATTATTATTACCTTTAAATAAAAGAGAACTATTTTTAATAGGTTTGGGATTATATTGGGGCGAGGGATCAAAGCAAGACTGGTCTAGAGTGGCATTAGCTAATACGGATCCTAATATTTTAAAATTTTTTATTAAATGGCTAACTGATATTCACAAAATTTCTAGAACTGATTTACGGATTGGTTTACAACTTTACCCCGACATGAATATTAAGGAAGAAATTGATTTTTGGTCTGAATATCTTAAAATATCATCAGATCAATTTATTAAGCCTTATATTAAAAAAAATATTAGTAAGCGCATTAATCATAAAGGAGGATTTGGCCATGGTACTTGCACAATCATGTTTAATCGAGTAACATTGAAAGAGAAAATTTTGATGCAAATTAAAGTTTTGAGTTCAATTCATTAATTTTGCGCCTGTAGCTCAGTGGTTAGAGCATGCGACTTATAATCGCAGGGTCGATGGTTCAAATCCATCCAGGCGCACCAAAAAAACCTACCTATAAATTAATTATGAATTTTTCCGAAATCATTTTAATAGTGTTGGGCCTAACTTTGTTTGAGGTTATTTCCAGTATTGACAACGCCGTGGTGAATGCCGATGTTCTTTCCACCATGTCTAAGAGGGCGCGCCATTGGTTTTTGTTTTACGGCATCATCATTGCCGTTTTTTTGGTGCGCGGCTTCATGCCGCTTTTAATTATTTATTTTTCCAGTCCGGGATTAAATTTGGTGCAATCTTTTTGGGCTACTTTTAGTTCTGATCAATCGGTAATTAAAATAATTGAAAAACAGACCCCTATACTTTTAGCTGGCGGCGGTATGTATTTGGTTTATTTGTTTTTTTATTGGTTGTTTTTGGAAACAAAGGAATATGCCTTCTTTTTGGAAAAATATATTCATCACCGTTTATCATTTTGGTTTTACGCCGTCGCTTCTGTTATTTTGTTAACCGTGGTTTGGGTGACCATCAAGATCAACCCGTTTATTGCTTTAGGCGCGGTGGTCGGTTCCACAGCTTTTTTTATTACTAATGGATTTAAAAAGAATGCCGAAGAAAAAGAGAAGGAGTTAACCACGGGGCATCTTTCGGATATCAGCAAAATTTTATATTTGGAAGTGATCGATACCACTTTTTCTATTGATGGAGTGCTAGGCGCGTTTGCTTTCACGGTTTCCATTCCTTTAATTTTACTTGGTAATGGTTTAGGAGCCGTGGTGGTTCGATATTTTACCGTACATGGCATTAAAACTGTTAAAAAATATCGTTATTTAAAAAATGGCGCTATGTATTCCATTGGCGTTTTAGGCGCAATAATGCTCGCCGAAAGTTTGCAAGCGCATATTCCCAGTTGGTTTTCGCCCGTAATAACTTTTATAGTGGTGGGTGTATTTTTATGGCTTTCTAAAAAAGAATTGCAGGCCAAAAAAATGCTTGTTCAATAGATTTTTGATATAGTGAAACTATCTTATGAAATCAACAATTTTGGAACAATTTGGTTTAAATGAAAAAGAATCGGCGGTGTATTTTGCGGCTTTAGAATTGGGTTCGGCGGCGGTGCAAAAAATTGCCCAAAAAGCCGGCTTAACTGCGACGTGTAATTAACTTTGTCATTTCCTCCGCTGGTTTGAGTACCGGCGGATTTTTTATACAAAAAAATTGCGCCAACAAAAAAATCGCTCTTGACATTTCGTCAACGATTTTTATTTTCCCAACGCTTCTTTAATCTTTTCCACCACTTCTTTTTCCGCCGTTAACAAACCAGCGTTTTTTATAGTTATCCGCGCACGTTGCTTGGTGCCTTCGGGATTGAATATTTTTGTGAGCATCAGCGCGTCAAAATTATTTTGTGCTGTCACAATTCCTTCTACGCCCATTTCTGTTTCATACAACAAGACAATAATTTTGGCCTCGGGAGAGTTGGCAATCAGTTCGTCAACCACTTCTGGCAACTCCTGGGCTGTGGCGCCGGATTCATGCAAATCATTTTTTGACAGTGCTGTCCAAACCAAGCCGCAGGCATTATCATTTTTTAAATTACTTAGTGCCTTGCCCCATAATTTTAAAGTGGGCAGGGTGCGACGACGATAAAGTTCAGTGACAATTTTTTCTCTGTCCGCTCCCAAATTTACCAGTTGACTGGCGTTGTGCAAAGTGCGGCCGTTAATGTTGGGCGTGCGAAAACTTTGGGTTTTAACAATCAAGCCCGTTAAAAGTAAAGTAGTAATTTCCGAAGTGATAAAATCCGGCCAGGTTTTTTGCAATAATTCAAAAACAATTTCCGCGCTGGCCATGGCCGAAATATCTATTAGATTTATTGAACCAAAATTTTCATTGGCTGGGTTATGGTCTATGTTAACAATAGGCACTTTGGAAAAGAGATCGGTATTATTTTGATACAGTGTCCCCAGTGATTGCAAATCCGGACAATCCACCGTAAAGATTAAATCAAATTTTAAATCCGTGGTAGCGGTTTTAATGTTTTCGTGAGAAATCAATCCTGTTTTAGGTGTGATATAGACGAATAAATTATCATCTTTAACATCATAACTTAAAGAAGCCAGTTTATTTTTGGATAAATCAACTTTGATGATGAATTTTTGTAGAGGCGAAAGATTAGTGTGAATTTCTTTAAAACCGGGCAGGAAATTGAAGATGGCGGGAGGGGAAAAATTGGGGCTGATTATTTCCGTTTGCTTGTTCATTTTTTTAAGGATTTGCCCTAAGGCCAAGGCTGTGGCTAGGCCGTCGCCAGAGTCATGTCTAAAAACCACCAAAATTTGGCGGGCGCGGTTTATCGCTTCCGTAAGTTGTTTTTCCCTTTCTAAAGCCATAATTACCAGAATAGGTTATAGTATAATAAGGAAGAGAGATTGTCAAATAGGCGTACTAGAATATGTGTGCTAGACGCGAGATTGACATTTTTCAATTATTTTGCTAAGCTCCTTAATAGAAAAACAGTTTTTTGATAAATCAAAGTGAGGAGGGGATCATGCACGGTTTAATCATTGCTCTTTTTGTGGCGATGGGATTGGGTCTGTCCAGTACTGGTTGGGCGTTGTTTTCTTTTTTGACACCTGGCGCCAGGGAGGGAAGTGCCTTTCTGGAAGTGCTGATGAAAATGTGCTTAGTTTTTGGTCTGCCCTTGTTGCTCGTCTCTACCTATTGTCTTTATGGGCCGTTCAGTCAGGCTTTTAAAAGCAATTTCCTTTTTCCGCTGGGGTTATTTTCCTTTACCATGGCTCTTTCCCAGTTTTTGTATATCTTGTGGGAAGCAAGGCAGTTGAACAAGTTTTTGACCATTGCCCCGCTTTTTCAAAAGAGCCAGCCCAATCTTGCTCAAACTACCATTAAGTGGATTAGCAAGACTTTTGTCGTCAGTATCGCGCTAGGGTCTACTTGTTTCGTGTTGGTTTTGGTTGATTTTTTTGTAACCATTATTTAATTGGATAGTGTTTTACGCCCTTGCTTAACAGCAAGGGTTTTTTAATTAAAAAAAGCAACCTGTTGAGTTGCCATTGTTTAGTAAGTCAAGATCTTGCCTTAAAGCGGTTTTTAAGTTAGAATAAAGAGACAAATAAAATTATTATGTATGGAATTGCCAAAAGTTTTTAAACCGGAGGAATTTGAAAAGGAAATTTATAAACAATGGGAGGCGAGCGGAAAATTTGCCTCGTCTAAAGAGGCCAAGGGCGAGCCGTTTTGTATTATAATGCCACCGCCTAATTCCAATGGTTCTTTGCACGTGGGTCACGCGGTTTTTGTGACACTGGAAGATATTATGGTGCGCTATCATAGGATGAAAGGCGAACCGACTTTATGGTTGCCCGGGGCCGATCACGCCGGTTTTGAAACGCAAGTTGTTTATCAAAAAAAATTGGAAAAGGATGGTCGTAATTGGTTTACTATTCCCAGAGATGAATTATACAAAGAAATTTGGGATTTTACGCAAACCAACAAAACGGTAATGGAAGGGCAATTGCGCCGACTTGGTGCGTCTTGCGATTGGACAAAAGAAACTTTTGCTCTGGACCCGGAAATTGTCAAAATCGTCAATCAAACTTTTAAAAAGCTTTACGATGATGGCCTGGCTTATCGCGGAGAAAGAATTATCAACTGGTGTGTGAAACATCAAACTACTTTATCTGATTTGGAAGTGAAGCATGTAGAAAAAGAAGATCCTTTGTATTATATAAAATATGGGCCGATTACTTTGGCCACGGTGCGGTTGGAAACTAAGTTTGGTGATACGGCTATTGCCGTGCATCCTAATGATGAACGCTATAAAGAATATATTGGCCAAGAGGTGGAGATAGAAACTTTAATTGGCAAAACTAAAATAAAAGTTATTGCCGATGAAGCCGTAGATCCCACATTTGGCACGGGCGCGGTAAAAGTGACGCCGGCCCACGATCCAATTGATTATGAAATTTGGCAGAGGCACAAAAATGAAATTCCCGGACCCATAGAAGTGATTGATCAATATGGCAAATTGAATTTGTTAAAGCATTTTCCAGATAATGAGGCGGCTAAAAAATATCATGGTTTAAAGATTGCCGAGGCTAGAAAAGTGATTGCGCAGGATTTGGAAAAAGCCGGCTTGATGGTGAAAATTGATGCTAATTACAAACATAGTGTGGCCACCTGCTATAAATGCGGCAATGTTTTGGAGCCTAGGGTTTTGCCTCAGTGGTTTATTAAAATGAAACCTTTGGCAGAAAAAGCCATGGAGGCGGTTAGAAACGGCGAGGTAAAATTTGTCACGGAAAAATTTGAAAAAATATTTTTTCATTGGCTGGAAAATATCCGCGATTGGAATGTTTCCCGTCAGATTGTTTGGGGGATTCAAATTCCGGTGTGGTACAAGGGTGAAGAAGTTTATGCGGGTGAAGAAGCGCCGAAAGGGGAGGGCTGGGTGCAAGAAACTGATGTTTTTGATACTTGGTTTTCTTCTGGTCAGTGGCCGTTTGCCACTCTGCAAACCACTGGCGATTTTAAAAGGTTTTATCCAACAGCCGTAATGGAAACTGGTTGGGATATCTTGTTTTTTTGGGTAGCCAGAATGATAATGCTGGGAATTTATGTGACTGGCAAAGTGCCGTTTAAAAATGTTTATCTGCACGGACTTGTGCGTGACAAAGACAGACAAAAAATGTCTAAGTCTAAGGGCAATGTAATTGATCCTTTGGGCGTAGTAGAAAATTACGGAGCCGATGCTTTGCGTATGGCTTTGGTGTTTGGAGTTTCCGCTGGTAATGATGTTGTTATTTCCGAAGATAAAATCCGTGCGCATCGCAATTTTGCCAATAAAATTTGGAATGCTTCTAGGTTTGTAATGATGAATTTGGGAGAAAATTTTGTGCCAGCAGAGAAAAATAATGTTGTTAATGAACAAGACAAAGCAATTTTGGAAAGATTAGCCGAGGTGACAAAAAAAGTGACGAAAAATTTAGACGATTTTGATTTTCATTTGGCAGCGGAAGAGGCTTATCAATTTTTTTGGCATGAATTTTGCGATAAATATTTAGAAGAAATAAAACCGCGGCTGTCTGCCGAGGTAAGTGAAGAAGAAAAAAAAGCGGCCAAGCAAACACTTTTCCGCGTTTGGTTAATTGGTATCAAATTATTACATCCTTTTGTTCCGTATGTCACAGAAGCTGTATATCAAATGTCTCCGTCTAAACAAAAGGAATTTTTAATGATTGAAAATTGGCCGGAATAATTTTTATGCCCCTAAGACTTACTCGTAATGAAATCGCTCAACACTGTCAGCATTTTGGCGAACCTGCCAAGGCGAGCGTTAATTAAACAAGAATTAGAAATATGCTTGAAAAAAATAATGGAGAGATAATTTTAAAAAATAAATCGGATATCTTTTTGAAAGAGGCAAAAGAGATTCATTTAATGCCTTTTAAAGAATTGGATTTATATGATAAGGCCTTTGTAGAGGTTGAGTCTTTGATTCATCGTTTGACAGTTGGTCGCAATCAAGAAAATGAGATAGTTTTTTCTTCAATCAAATCAGCCTTAGATAATTTGTTAAAAACAAGAGATTTGAGCCGTCATCTATCTAAAAAAATGAAAGGCTATTTTACCCACGATGCTAAAAATTTTAGAAGGGCGGTTATAGATATGAGCAAACAGATTATTTTGGAAGACATTTGTGAAGATTATTTGAAAGGGAAAGAATTTACCGAACAAGATCTGGAGTATTTGTTGGAAAGGTGGGTTTCCGTAAAAAAGAATTGGGAGGCCTATCGTCTAATAATGGAAGATTTATTTTTAAGAGGAGAGAATCCCGCGGAAGTAATGGTGAGGAATATTGATCAAGAAAAAGACATTGGACGTTTGGTCAAAACTTTGGAATGGCTTTTAGGTGGTTTTGACGGCGGTTTTCACAAAAGCGGTCCTGAATATTTGAATAACAAACCAGAAGTAATTTATAACAATATTACAGCGGAGGAAGCGACAAATTTGAAAATTAAAGCTCCTCACGGTTTGATTTTTAATATTTTGCAGAATTGTTTATCCAATGCTTTAAGATCGGATATAAAAAATATGCAAGATAGTCGAGTGCAATTGATCATTGAAAGAGACGGACAAAATTTGGTTTTTAAATTTTCTGACAACGGAATAGGCATACCCAAAGAAATTCAAGGCAGGATTTTTGATGAAAAATTTTCTACCAAGGAAGAGGCTTTGCGCGGGATAGAAGAAGGGGGCAAGGGTTTGGCTTATGCTGATAAGCGTCTTTTAAAAGTCGGGGGTAATATAGAGGTGATGTCGCCGGATACTGACGGCGGTTGGAACACTACCTTTAAAATTACCGTGCCGATTGTGGGATAATTATAAAATATTTTATATAAAATTATATATGTCAGTTGATACAGACCCTAAAAAAATTGAAGAGATTTTAAAAAAAGGCGTGGAAAATATATATCCCACCAAAGATTTTTTAAAAAGTTTGCTACAATCGGGCAAACAATTAAAAATCTATACCGGCTACGATCCAACTGCCGCCACTTTACATATTGGCCACGGAATTACTTTATTAAAATTGCGCCAGTTTCAAGATTTAGGACATAAAATAATAATGCTGATTGGTGATTTTACCGGGATGATTGGTGATCCGACGGACAAAACGGCAGTGCGTAAAAAATTAACCCGTGAAGAAGTTTTAAACAATTGTAAGAATTATCAAAAGCAGGCTTCGGCAATTTTAGATTTTGAAGGAAAAAATGCGGCGGAAATAAAATATAATAACGAGTGGCTTGGTAAAATGAATTTTGCTGATATTTTGGAATTAACTGCGCATTTTACCGTACCCAGACTTCTGGAGAGGGATATGTTTCAAGAACGTTTGAAAAAAAATGAAACTATTTATCTTCATGAATTTTTATACCCTGTAATGCAAGCTTACGATTCCGTAGCTATGGACGTGGACGGCGAAATTGGGGGCAATGACCAAACTTTTAATATGCTGGCCGGACGGGATTTAATGAAAGAATTAAAAAATAAAGAAAAGTTTGTTTTAACAATGAAATTACTCGCAGATAACAGCGGTGTAAAAATGGGTAAAACCACCGGTAATATGGTGGCGTTATCCGATACGCCGGAGGAAATGTTTGGCAAAATAATGAGTTGGACCGATGGCATGATTTTGGGCGGATTTGAGATGTGCACGGAAATGCCTGTTTTAGAAGTTAAAGATATTGAAAAAGAATTGAAAGCAGGTGCTAATCCTAAAGATTTAAAAATGCGTTTAGCGGGTGAGATTGTAAAAATGTATTATGGGGAAAAGTTGGCTGTTGAAGCGCAAGAGCATTTTGTAAAAACTTTTACTAAAAAAGAAGTGCCGGAAGAAATGATGGAAATTAAAGTGACTGATAAAAATATCTTAGCAGTTTTAGTGGCTGCCGGTTTTGTTAAAAGCAAAAGCGAAGCGCGGCGGGTAGTGGAACAGGGCGGCGTGCAAGTTAATAATCAAAAAATAGATTCCATTGAAATGGATGTAAAGAGCGGCGATATGGTGCAAAAAGGAAGCAGGTTTTTTGTAAAGATTAAATAACAATTATGTTGGAGGAAATTAAACAACAAATCATTGAACTTCTCAAAGATGGTGGAGTAAGTGGAGAAATTGAATTAAAAAAACCACCTCAACCAGGAATGGGAGATTTTTCATTTGGTTGTTTTGGTAAAACAGAACATCTAGGGATCAATCAAATTTTTGAATTGGCTAATAAATTGAATAATTTGACTAATAAAGATTCCATAATAGAAAAAGTTGAGGCAAGCGGGCCTTATCTTAATTTTTTTCTTAATCCGGCTATGGTAGCGGAGTTGGTTTTACCCCAAATCAAAAAGAAAAAAAATAAATATGGGCAAGGTACGGCCAAGAAAGGTGAGCAAATTTTAATTGAGTATCCTTCCAATAACACTCACAAAGAAATACATGTGGGTCATTTAAGAATAATGTGCTTGGGTAATGCCTTGGCCAATTTATATGAAGCCGCCGGTGCCAAAGTGATTAGGGTTAATTACATCAATGATTTTGGAGCGCACGTGGCCAAGTGTTTATGGGGCTTAGTTAATTTGCACAAAGGAGAAAAACCGCCAGCTGATAAGCAAAAATGGTTGGGACAAATTTATGCCGAAGCCAGTAATTATTTAAAAGAAAATCCGGAACAAGCTGAAGAATCTAAAGCAATGCTGAAAATGCTTGAAGCCAAAGACAAAAAGATTTGGAAATTATTTTTGCAGACCAGGCAATGGAGTTTGGATGGTTTTAAAAATATTTTTGCAGAACTTGAGGTAAAGCATAAAACAGTTTTTTATGAAAAAGACGTTAAAGACTTGGGACAAAAAGTGGTTGACGAGCTTTTACAAAAGGGAATTGCCAAAGTAGGGGAGGGTGGGGCGATTATTATTGATTTAGGAAGTTTTGGTTTGGATGTCGCCCTTATCAGAAAAAGCGATGGTGCCGGTTTGTATTTAACCTCGGATTTAGGATTAGCCAAGGTCAAGGCCAAGAAGTTTTCCAAAATTACCGGTAGTATAAATTTAACCGGTACAGAACAGAAATTTTATTTTCAACAATTATTCAAGATTTTGGAACTCAGCGGATTTAAATATAAGATGTCTCACGTGGCTTGCGAATTAGTCGCTTTACCTGGTGGAGAAAAAATGTCTTCGCGCGCCGGCAATGTGATTTTATATGAAACGGTACGCGATGAAGCCTTGCGCGCGGCCAAAGAAGAAACAAAAAAACGACATCCGGAATGGTCGGAGGCTAAATTGGATAAGACGGCCAAAGCCTTAGCCTTTGGCGCTTTAAAATTTAGCATGATAAAAGTTGGTAGCAATCAGACAATTGCTTTTGATATTAAAGAAGCAATTTCTTTTGATGGTTTTACCGCTCCTTATTTGCAATATAGTTTGGCCAGAATGAATAGCCTTTTAAAAAAAGTAAAAATAAATTTAAAAACAAGTTATTCTTTGTTGATTTCCGATTTTGAAAAAAAATTAATTTTGAAAATGGCCGGTTTGAACGGGGCCATTATTGTAGCAGGGGAAAGGCAGGATCCTTCACAGCTCGCCAAATATCTCTATGAGCTGTGTCAGGATTTTAGTAATTTTTATGAAAATTGCCCGGTCTTGAAAGCCGAAAGAAGTGAATTAGTGGCGGCGCGTTTGGAATTAGTAAGAATGGTGAGACAGGTTTTGGAAAATGGTCTGTTCATTTTAGGAATTCCAATTATAAAAGAGATGTAGGTCTTTGAAAGTCCCTGTGGACAAATCCCAGACAAATCCCTGCTCTTGACAAATTGTGATATATTAAGTAGGATAATCTGTTGCGTTCCAAGTTGGGTATGCAATAATTGTTCTTAAACATAGGGAGGAAGCGATGGAAACTGCACCAGTTACCAAGAGATTTGTGGTGTTTTTGTCTCAGCTCCGTGAAGAGCCTCACAATACCGATATTCAGCTTGCTCAGATGACGATGAAAATGAAAGAGCAAGCCGAAAGAGATGGGTTTTTCTGGTGGTCCCCTAAGACAGAAATTTTGGGGGTGGATTTCCAGATTCTTCTTATTGACAGGCGGCCTTTGCAGTTTTTGCGCTATCGCGAAGAATCACTAGATTTGATCAAGCGCGCCATGCGTGCCGCCAAGAAAGTTGGCGCAACCGATATTGGTCTGGGTTCGCTGGTGGCTTCGGTTTCTCACAGCGGACAGGATTTGGTGGAAGAGGCGGATCAGTTGGGTCTGAGGCTTGATCATGGTGATGACATGAGCATGGCTTTGGCTTACAGTGCCGCCAAGAAACTGGGTAATCTGGGCTTGCCTTTGCAAAGGGTTTGTCTTGGTATCGTAGGCGCCGCTGGACTCATGGGCGCTGGTTTTGCCAGGCTCATGGCGAGCGAAGTTAACAGCATGGTTCTGGTAGTAAGAGATCCTGAAGATCCAAAAGTGACAGGACTGGTAGATGATTTGCAAAGGATTAATCAGCTTCTTTTGGTAACCATTTCCAAGGATTTCACTGCCTTGCGTCAGGGTGGCTGTGAGTTGATTTTTACCGCTCACTCTTCTCCTGAGAGCAGGATTCTGCCAGAACATGTAACACCGGCTGCTTTTGTCTTGGATGCTTGTATTCCGCCAGCCGTCAGAGAGGAGGACTTTCTTGGCTGGCCTGTTTCCATTCTGCCTGTGGGTTGCGGGGTTTTGCCTAAGGCCATTGCACCTAGGGGTATAGGTGTTGATCTCGGTATGGGTCAAGATGAAAATAACGGGAGAACCACTTATGGTTGTATGCTTGGTTGCATCTTGTCAGCATCAGTTTTATCTACCAAGCACAACATTAAGAGTATTGACCCGCCAGTGTCGCAATATCTTTTGAAACAGGGTGCGTTGAATGGCATTGCCCATCAACCTTTCCCGCAGAGTGAAATGGCCATCGCGGAAAAACTGCGCACGCTTTACATTCATTAAGGCAAACAATCAACTCAGGGATAGGTCGCAAGGCTTATCCCTTTTTTTATGATATAATAATGTTTGATTCAATTTTTTTATGTTTGACCTCGGCACAATTTTACCGCTTGTCTGCGCCATTTTTGTGGCCATTTTGGCTTGGTTTGTTTTTTATGAAAATCCGCGCTCGCCGCTTAACCGCCTTTTTTTGGCTTTTTGCGTGGCGATGATTTTTTGGCTGGTGGGCACCTTCATGATGTTTCTAAACAAAAATAATGAGGTGGCGGCTGTTTGGTGGGACAGATTCGTTTATTTAGGGGTTTCTTTAATGCCCGCCTTAATGCATCATTTTAGTTTGGTGTTTACCAATAACAAGGGTCAAAGAAAAATTTTGATTTTTACTTATTTAGTATCCATTTTTTTTCTTTTAGTCAGCCGCACTCCTTATTTTGTTGATGAAATCTATCGTTATAGCTGGGGAGCTCACACTCAAGCCAGAATTTTGCATCACTTTTTTTTGCTCTTTTTTTATTGGGGTGTACAAATTTTTATCATCAATATTTGGCGAGCGTATAAAAACAGTCAAGATAAAAAATTTAAAACTCAAGCCGTTTACGTGGTTTTGGCTTTTTCCGTTGTAATGTTTGTGGGCGGCACAGCTTATCTTTCGGCTTACAACATTGATATTCGTTACCCTTTTTCTTATTTTTCCGGCCTGGCTTTTCCTTTTATTTTGGCCTATGCCATTACTCAGCATCATTTGCTTGGTGCCAAAGTTATTCGTACGGAAATTTTTATCGCCTCAATCCTTTTTTTAATTATCATCGGGTTATTTTTATCTAAATCAATTTGGGAAATTGTTTTCCGTTCCTTGTTTACTTTAACTGTGGCTTTTTTAGGTTGGCTTTTAATTCGTACCATTAAAGAAGAAGTTGACAAGAGGGAAGAAATGCAAAAATTGGCTGCCAAAGTAGAGGAGGCCAATAAATCTTTAATTGTTTTGGATAAAGCTAAAAGTGATTTTTTATCTATTGTCGCCCATCAATTACGCACCCCCTTAACTATTATTGGTGGCTACATTTCCTTGTTAAGAGAAGGAGCCTATGGCAAGGCCGATAAAAAAGTTGATGAAGTTTTTTCCGCCATTGATCAGAATAATAAAAAATTAAATCAACTGGTTGATGAATTTTTGGATATCACCAGGCTAGAAGAACAAAGGTTGCAATATGTATCTAAAGATTTGGATTTAAGAAAAGTAGTAGAAGCGGTGATTGAACGTTTAGCGGAAACCGCCAAAACAAAGAAGATTAAAATTATTACTAATCTGCCTGATGAGCCGGTGAAGATTTTTGGCGATGAGGAAAAACTCACTCATGTTTTTGATCATTTAATTGATGATGCTATTAAGTATGGACTTTCTAAAGATGTGCAATTAAGAATGATGGAAGATGGTGAAGGAGTTTTAACACAAATTAAAGATCAGGGTATTGGCATAGAAGAGGCCGATTTGGCTAATTTGTTTCAAAAGTTTTACCGCACCAATAATGCAAAAGCGGTTGATGCTAATGGTGTTGGTTTAGGTTTGTTTTTGTGCCGTAAATTTGTGGAAGCCCATAATGGCTCAATTTGGGTGGAATCCTCCGGGGTTAACCAAGGCTCCACTTTTAATATTTGGCTTCCTTTAAAACCTTAGATTTTATTTTATGCAGTGGCAATTTGTCTTCATTAGTTTAATTATTTTTTTCACTGTGGGGGCGGGCGCTTATTTTATTAAACGCTACAAATTCGCCACTCATTTTCAGGCTTTTGGATGGATTTTAGTTTCGGCCGCCTTGTGGTCCTTGGGAATGATTGGGTTTTTGGTAGCCCAAACAGATTCTTTGGCTCTTTTTTGGTTAGAAGTGGGCCATGTGGGGGGACTGTGGATTGGTTTGTGGCTGTTTTATTTTGCCTATGTTTTTCCGCCCAGTCGTCCGCGTCCGCATTTTTTGTTGCGTTGGCTTTTAGGTTTTGGTTTTATTTTTTCTATTTTTTTGCTTTGGCCGGGAAATTTATTAATAGGTATCACTCATGCCAGTTGGGGACGCGATGCTTTTTTTGTTTCGGAAAGTGTGCAATTATTTTCTGCCGCCCTCCTTTGTTTTTGGCTCTTTGGCGTGGCAATTTTTTACAAAAGATATAAAAAAGCCGAAGACAAAATTTCTCGGCGTCAACTGGCTTACATTTTTTGGGGGGTTATTTTAGGCAGTTCCCCGGGATTGGTTTTTAATGTTTTTTTAACCAATCCTTTGGCTGGACAGCAATCGCAATATTTTTGGCTTGGTCCCATATCCGGAGTTTTAATCGCCATTGCCATCAGTTTTGCTTTGTATAAAAATTATCTTTTTCATCCTAAGGTTTTAATCGGTGAAATTTTTGCTTTTTGTTTGGTTTTGTTTGCCGCAGGGAGCATGCTTTTTGCCGGTTCCATTGTGGAAACCATTTGGCAATTTATAATTTTAGTATTTACGGCAATTTTTGGGTTTTTTTTGGTGCGCAGTATTCTACAAGAGGTTCAAAGGTTGGAAAAAACTCGGGAATTGAAAAAACTTTTAGACGATGCCAATTGGAAACTTAAAGAATTGGAACATTCCAAAAATGATTTTTTGTCTATTGCTTCCCACCAATTGCGCACCCCGCTGTCTGTTATTAAAGGATACATTTCTCTTTTAAGTGATGGCGATTATGGCGAATTGGATAAAAAAACTACCCCGATTTTAAATAATATTGCTTACAGTATTGAAAGGTTAATGCATTTAGTCGATCAATTTTTAGATTTAAGCCAGATTGAAAGCGGTAAGATGCAATTTGAATTTACGCGGACGGAAATGAACATTTTAATTGAACACGTGACTAACGAATTAAAATCGCGTTTGCCTTCTAAAATTAAAATGAGTTTTGTCAACGAGGCCAAGAATAAAGTTTTTGCCGAAATGGATGGAGATAAAATAGTTAATGTTATTTTTAATTTTGTAGATAATGCTATCAAATATACGGAAAAGGGGACTATTAAAATAATTCTGCGGGATTTAGGCGACAAGGTTGCCGTAAGCGTAGTGGATACCGGCATTGGGCTTAGTGTAGAAGACAAAGAAAAGGTTTTTTCCAAATTTTTTAGAAGCAAAGACGTTTTAACTGCGGTGGGTCGCAGTGGTACCGGACTGGGATTGTATATCGCTGCCAAATTTGTGGCTGGCCATAAAGGAGATATTTGGTGTGATAGTTTGGGCAAAGATAAAGGTAGCGAATTTGGTTTTAGTGTGCCCGTAAAACAAGAGCTTAAAGCCACTCAAGTGGCGGCTTAATGGGTTTTTCGTCAGGCCTTAAAATAAGTTTGACAGTTAAGGTTTTTTGAGCTAAAGTAAATCTACTTTAATCTACTAATAATTCATATCTAAATATGACTGACAAATACGCAGAAAAAGTAGGAGGCGATGTAGAAACAATTGTAGGTCCTTCCGTAAAAGTAGAAGGCGACTTTGTTTCCGAGGGTAATGTAATTATTGAGGGTCAAGTTAACGGCAAAATCAAAACTGCCAAACAACTGCGTGTGGAAGAAGGGGCTAAGGTTAATGCGGATGTGATAGCCGACAGTGCTGTGGTGGCTGGAGAGGTAAAAGGCAATATGCGTTTGGCTACAATTTTAGAATTAACTCCTACTGCTAAAGTTTTTGGCGATGTCACCACTAAAACACTAATTGTATCTGCCGGCGCTATTTTGCAAGGCCATACTTTAATGGATGAGAGTGAAAAAGGCAAAGGCAAACCCGGAAAAAAATCTGAAGGATATGATGAAGCCGGCCTTGAAACCGCTTAAAAAAAATTTTCTTAATCCGGAAAAGGCCAGAAAAGAATTGCAGAGTTTGGTGAACGGAGGAATGCAAAGGAATGGTGTTGCCAGACGTATAAAAAGCGTTTTGCCACCCGCTAATTTAAACTACGGGCTGGATAAAAAAAGCAGTAATAGTTACATTTATCTTTACGATACCTACGTTCAAGATCCGGAGTATAAAAACATTATTGCCAACATAGAAAAAAGGTTGCGTGATTTTGAGATTTTTGGTAAGACTATTAAATTGTCTTCTTTTACTAATCCCAAGGTTTTAATAGAAGATGAGATGCGTCATGGCTCCAGTACTGTGGTAATGGTAGGAAATGATGATACTTTTATCAGGATTTTGTCCCGGGCGGCAGATTTAAATGTCACCTTTGGTTTTATTCCTGTGGGCCAAAAAAGAAATCATTTTGCCGAGGTTTTGGGAATGCCTTTAAATGAAAAAGCCTGTGAAGTTATTTCGGCGCGCAAGATTGAGAAATTGGATTATGCCACTATTAATGAAAAGTTTTTTTTCATTTGTTATTTGTTTATTCCTTCCGCCAAATTAAGGGTGCAGTGCGATGAAAATTTTACTGCTGACTTGCGTCAAGAAAAATTTGAAGTGGCTATAGCCAATCTGTTACCTCCGCCATTTGAAAGTCAGCGTTTTCATTTGCATCCGCAAGACGGCCAGATGGAGATATACTTTAGGCCGACCGGGGGCGGGCTTTTGTCCAGTTTGATGGCTAGTAAAAAGAAAAAGAAAATCAGTACTTTCTTTTTTAAGAAAATTTTGTTAAAAATGGAAAAGCCGGCTTTGGTGGTGGCAGATGGTCGCGAAAGCAAGGAGGCTATGATTTCTATTGAAATTAATAAAAAAAAGTTAGCCATGATTGTGGGGAAAAATAGACAATTTTGATTTAGGAGAAAATAATTTAGGGGCAGTTAGCTCAGTTGGTTAGAGCGAACGGTTTACATCCGTTAGGTCATAGGTTCGAATCCTATACTGCCCATTAAAAGACTCTGTTTTTAACAGGGTCTTTTAAAGTTTAAAACTCTTGACTAAAAAGCAATTTTATATCATAATATTGTTCTGTTGTTGAATGTTGTTCCTTTTACCTTTTAATTGGAGTCTTAAAAATGGCAGAAACGTCTTTAGTTGATCTGCGTTTGGTTGAACAACTGCGCCAAGATGTCATTTTGCGGAATTTTGACGTTGTTAAAAGTCAAGATCCCGGACGCATGGTGATTGTTGACTGTGCGGATGGATCACGCAAACTGGAATTGCTTTTGCACCACTATAATCTGGCTCAGACTGCCGGTGATGTGGCTATGGATGAATGCGTTTTTCATGATCCGTCCTTGAACGGCGGCGGGTTGCTTTTGCATCCCGAATCTCCTTTGATTAAGCCTCATTTGCGCCAACATCTTACTTTGCTTGATAGTATTGAAGGAGGTGTTCATTTTAAGAATCTTGATGGCAATGGCGCCCGGCCGTTGATTTTGATTTACGCTCATACGCCCTGTGCCGCCGCCACGGCTTATAGGTTGAATATTGTTGAACAAATGCAGTGGATTGTCAGAGCCAAACAGTATCTTAAGGAATTGCACCCCAATTGGCGGGTTCTCTGCATGGTTCATGTTTTAAAGTCCGGTCAACCTAGCGCTAAGGAAAAAAGAGGGCAGTATGCCAGTTATGTTTTTTCCAGCCGGGCTTTTTTGCGGTGGTTCTCCCGATTTTCTCTTTAGTACCTTGATTGTTTAATCAGTCACCTTACAACCGGCACCAACGCCGGTTGTTTTTATTGACCAGAATTTATTTTTTTGTTATTATAGGCTTAAAGAATTACAACCTGCGCGCGAGTGGTGAAATGGTATACACGCAGCCTTGAGGTGGCTGTGGGGGCGACCCCGTGGAGGTTCAAGTCCTCTCTCGCGCACCAATATATTTATGAGAATTTTTTGGATTTTAGGTTTACCCATTGGTGCAATTTTTATCATGTATACAGAATGGTTCATTACTAATTTTGGCTTAATTGATTGGGCTGAGGAAAAATTTGGTTCCTCCGGCGGTACTCGCACTTTTTACAAATTATTCGGTCTCGGTATCATTATTATTTCTTTATTGGGTGTTTCCGGTGCTTTGGGTGGAATTGTTTTGGGGCTTTTTGGTGGTTTATTCAGAGGGTTTTCTAATTAGCATTTGTATCACCCTAGGGCTTAGCCCAAAGGATTTTCAATCATAATTTAATTATATGATTTTAGAATCATCCGGCGGCAGTAAGTTAATTGATCCCAATTTTGTTTTACAAAAATTAGGGCTTAAAGAAAAAATGATCGTGGCTGATTTGGGGTGCGGCGCTGTGGGACATTTTGTTTTTCCCGCTGTTAAAATGGTGGGCAAAGAAGGTCGGGTTTATGCTGTAGACATTCAGCGCTCGGTTTTGGAGAATATAGAAAAACGCGCTGAACTGGAACATTTTGAAAATATTGTTGGAGTGTGGAGCGATTTGGAACGCTTAGGAGCGGCTAAAATACAAAGTGAAGCTGTTGATGCGGCGTTTTTAATCAATACTTTGTTTCAAAATAAAGACAGAGTCGCCATTTTAAAGGAAGCGCGGCGGCTACTAAAAATTGGTGGTCGGCTGATGGTGGTGGATTGGATGTTAACCGATGCACCTTTTGGTCCGCCGGTAGAAGGACGAGTTGATCCTTTTTGGGTGGAAAAGACAGCTGATGATTTGGGTCTAGCGTTAAAAGAAAGATTTTCTGCCGGTAAATATCATTACGGTTTAATTTTTGAAAAATAATTTCAATTATTGTTTATGTATTCTATCAAAAATATTTTTTCTCTCTCTTATTGGTTTAGCCAAACTCCCTTGCTTGGCTCGGCGGCTTTTTGGGTTATGTTAATTATTTTTGGTTTGTTTTTGCTGGCCGCTATTATTTTAAAAGTTTTATCACAAAGTCCGCACTACGATGTTTTTGCGCGCCGTGGTCTTAAAAAAATTTCTAGGTTGCTGGGGTGGATGGGAGTGTGGGGTTTAATTATTGTTTTTTTCCGTTATGAATTTACACCTATTTTATCGCGTCGTTTTATGCTGGGATTGTGGATTATCGGTTTGGTTGTCTGGCTGGTGTTTATTGTTAAATATTTTTTAAAGATTGTACCTAAACGAATGGCGGAAAAGTTGGAAAAAGAAAGATTAAATAAATATTTGCCGTAAAAATAATAAGGGGGATTATGTATACTCAAAAAATTGGGCGCTATGGAGAAAATTTAGCGGCCAGATTTTTAGTTGGCAGGGGTTTTAAAATTTTGGACCGTAATTGGCGCACGCGTTATGGTGAGTTGGATATTATTGCTCAAAAGGGAGGGGTGATTCATTTTGTGGAAGTGAAAACTAGGACGGGTTTAGGCAGTGGGGAACCGGAAGAAGCTATTAGTTATTTTAAAATGCGGCGTTTGCAAGGCGCGGCGCGAAGTTTTTTGCTTTTACACAATTTAGCCGAGGTTGCCTGCCAATTTGACTCTTTAGCTGTAGTTTTAAATTTAAAGGCCCAAAAAGCCAGGGTAAGATTGATAGAAAATATTGTATTTTAGATACAACTATTGACAGACAGGCCGGAATTTGCTATAATATCTTTAGAAACTAGTTTAATCATTAAACTAGTCTTTTTTTTAAATCAAATTTAAGATATACTTAAATAAATAATTTAAAGGCCTTTTTGGCCTATCTATCATTTATGTCTTCACCTATTGCCCAGGCTATCAAACAAATTTGCGACGAGAAAAAAATTTCTTATGAAGCGGTTTTAGATACTATCCAAGCGGCTCTGGCTGCCGCTTATCGCAAGGATTTCGGCGAAAAAAATCAAAATGTCCAAGTGGAATTTAATCCTGAAACCGGTGAAATGAAGGCTTTTGATGTAAAAACAGCGGTGGCCGATGTGGATTTGGAAGCGGAGGCCGCAGAAATAGAAAAATTAAAAGAAGACTATGCCGCCAAAGTTAAAGAAGCAGAAGATAAGGGCGAGCCGATTCCCGAAATGGAGCCGGTTAAACGTTTTAATCCTAAGACCGAATGGATGATTAGCGAGGCTAAAAAAGAATATCCTAAAGCCAAATTGGATGAGGTAATCAGAAGGCCTTTGGGAATTCCGGCGGCTTTTGGCCGCATGGCTGCGCAAACCGCCAAGCAAGTGATTATTCAAAAGTTGCGCGAAGCCGAAAGAGAAAATATTTTTGGTGAGTTTAAAGGACGCGAAGGAGAAATTGTAATTGGTACGGTAGGTCGTCGTGAAGGACGCAATGTCATTATAGATTTGGGTCAGGCCAACGGCGTTTTACCTCCAGAAGAGCAGGTGACTGGTGAAAGATACAACCCGGGCAATCGCATCAAGGTTTATGTTTTGTCAGTGAATATGTCTGTACGCGGACCGGAAATTAAAGTTTCTCGCGCTACTTCGGAAATGGTTAAAAAGATTTTTGAAATGGAAATTCCGGAAATTGCCAGTGGCGTAGTGGAAATTAAAGGCGTAGCGCGCGAGGCCGGCTCTCGTTCCAAAGTAGCGGTTTACACCAAAGAAGAAAATATTGATCCGATTGGCTCTTGCATCGGCCAGCGCGGCGCTAGAATTCAAACTATTATTGCGGAATTGGGCGGAGAAAAAGTTGATATTGTTTTGTATGATGATAATACCGGCAATTTTATCGGCAATTCTTTATCGCCGGCTAAATTTTTGTCCGTGGAATTAAATGAAGCGGAAAAATCCGCTTTGGTAAAAGTGACTCCCGATCAGTATTCCTTGGCTATTGGTCGCGGCGGACAGAATGTTCGCTTGTCTTCCAAATTAACCGGCTGGCAAGTGATTGTGGAGCAAGTTGGCGCAGAAGCTCCGGCTGAAGAAGTTGTAGCAGAAGATGTGCCAATAGAAGAAATTGTGTCAGAAAAGGAGTCCGAAAAAAATTTAAAAGAGGCCGACGCTAAAGAAAGTTCTCCGACAGAAGAAAAAGCAGAAGAGACAGAAGCAAAAGAAGTCGCGGAATAATTAACATAATTTATTTATTTTATGCTTTCTTCTTTATTCCATTCAATCATTTATCAGCCAATTTTTAACATTTTGATTTTTCTTTACAATGTAATTCCCGGTCATGATTTTGGTGTAGCTATTATTATCATTACGGCTTTAATTCGTGTAATTTTGTGGCCGTTGTCCAATAAATCCATCCGGGCGCAAAAATCAATGCAAGGCCTTCAGCCCAAAATTAATGCTTTAAAAGAACAGTACAAAAATGATAAACAAAAATTGGCGCAAGCTACGATGGAATTGTATAAAACAGAAAAGATCAACCCTTTTGCTTCTTGTCTGCCCTTGATTATTCAACTGCCAATTCTGATTGGTTTTTATTGGGTATTGAGTGCCGGGTTAAAATCGCAAAATTTTGAACTGCTTTACCCTTTTGTCCATAACCCCGGCACCATAAAAACTTTGGCTTTTGGCTTTTTAGATTTAAGCCACGCCAATATTATTTTGGCCGTACTGGCCGGCGCCGCGCAATTTTGGCAAACTAAAATGTTGCCGATGCAACCGCCTGTTGTTAAAGGAACGGGCAGCAAAGACGAAGGTATGGCCGCTATGATGAATAAACAAATGCTATATATGATGCCGCTTATGACTGTTTTTATTGGCGCTGGTCTCCCTGCCGGTCTTACTTTGTATTGGCTCGTCACCACGCTTTTAACCGTTTTGCAACAAATAATTGTCTTTAAGAAAAAAGATGTTACTCTCATTACCACAAATTAAAAATTTGCCGGTTTTTACCAAGAACAAAATTAAATTGGGTATTATAGTTGATTTGGAATTAGATACGGACAGTCAAAGTGTTTTGCGCTACTTTGTTCAAAAGGGTCAAATTTTGGGACGTTTGCAAGAGCCTTTAATTATTCATCGTAGTCAGGTTATTTCTCTTACTCCAGAAAAGATGATAGTGGAAGATAATGTCGGTGAAGAAAAAGCAGAAGAAAAGAACAGCGCTTTTTATGAATCAACAGCTGCCAATTATTAAAACCCTGTCTTTTTTTTCCATTTTTCAACAACCCCTTACTTTGTTAGAGCTTAAGGAGAATCTCTTTTGTTCCGCCAAAACAGACTTGTCTCAATTAAGAAAAGATTTGGATGTTCTTATAAAAAAAGGAGCCGTAGGAACTACCAACGGTTTCTTTTTTTTGTCTCCAGACGAGTCGTTGGTTTCCCGTCGTCTTCAAAAAATTTTTTGGGAATTGCCCAAATGGCAAATTGCTCAAAAAGCCGCAACAATTTTAAATTTGGTGCCTTTTATTAAATTAGTGGCCGTGTGCAATAGTTTGGCCTTTGGCACCAGTAGGGAAGAAAGTGATATTGATTTTTTTATTGTGGCTAATCGCGGCCATGTTTGGATTGTGCGTTTTTTAGCTAATTTATTCTTACGTCTTTTTGGTTTGCGTACTTTTAAAAGTAAAATGACTAATCGTATTTGTTTAAGTTTTTTTGTTGACACGAATCATTTAAATTTACAGGCTTTAACCTTGCCTAATAAAATTGATGTTTATTTGCATTACTGGATTGCTTCTCTTATTCCTTTAGTTAATCGCAATAAAACTTTAGAAAAATTTTGGCAAGATAATTTTTGGATTAAAGAAAATTTAGCCAATTGGAATGAGGAGGGCAGGACTTGTGATTATCGTTTAATTAAAGAAGATTCTTGGTTAAGAAAGATTGGAAGCTTGGCAGAGTATTTTTTGGCGGGAGAATTAGGGAGTATTTTAGAGAATTTTTTACGCCTAGTACAAATGGAAAAAATTAACAGTAGACTGAGTTGGAAGAGGCATAATAAAAATGATATTGTAATTAAGGAAGGATTTTTAAAATTTCATACCCCGGATAAAAGAGAAGGGTATTATAATTTGTGGCAAGAAAAATTTTCCTCCGGGGTAGAATAAATTATCCGGCGTGTTCAAAAAGCAATTTTAACTAAATGACCAAGCTCTATAATTTTTTAATTTATCTTTTTATATTTTTACTGCCTTGGCAAACCAGGCTCATTTTGCGCCGCGGTTTTTTAAATGGGGCTGTTTGGGAGTATGGCATTATAGGCATTTATGCCGAGGAAGTTTTGTTGTGGTTGATTTTGTTGGCAGGAATTTTAAATAAGAGGAAAAAAAATAATTGGTTAGGTTTTTTAAAAAATAATCGAGTACCAATTTCAGCTTTGGCAATTTTATTATTTGTTTCCGGTATTGTTTCCGGTGATAAATTGGTTTTTTTTCAACAAGCTTTGCATCTTTTAGAAGCTGGGGCTTTCTTTATTTTGCTCAGTAGTGGAGCTATTAATAATTTAAAAGCCGCTTATTGTTTTGTCTTAGGTCTACTTCCGGCGGCCTTTTTGGGCATCTATCAATTTTTATCTCAAAATACTTTTGCCAGCCGCTATTTGGGTTTAACTGTGCATCATTCCGGAACTTTAGGCACGGCAGTTTTAGAAAATGGCGGACGCTGGCTTAGAGCCTATGGTACTTTTACCCACCCCAATGCTCTGGGCGCTTTCCTGGCACTTGGCCTAATAATCTGTTTTCTTTTAATTAAAGAAAGGAATGATGTTGTCGGGGTATTTAAAAAAAGTGGTGCCGGAATATTATTTTTTAATTTTATTTTTCTTGCCGCTTTATTTTTTTCTTTTTCCCGCTCGGCCTGGCTGGCCCTGGCCGTGTCTTTATTTTTTTGGTTTTTTAGAGTGATAAAAAAAAATTTTTCTCCTTTTATCCGTCGGCGTTTAATTTTGAATTTCAGTTTTAGTTTAATTTTTTTAGCGCTTCTTTCTGTAATCTTTCTGCCTCTTTTAAGAAATAGGGTAGAAGTTACCGGACAACTGGAAGAGTGGTCTAAAATCCAAAGATTAAATGGCTACACGGAATCTTATCAAATTTTTAAAAATAATATCTTTTGGGGGACGGGTTTGGGAAACTATACCCTGGTTGCCGCTCAAAAGTTTTCTTTAATTGACAAAACCAGCGGTTACCAGCCCGTACACAATGCTTTAGTTTTGGTTTTTATAGAACTAGGAATCACAGGAACTATTTTATTGATTATTTTTTTGTTTTTTTTATTAAAGAAAAATAAATTAGGCGGAGAAATTTTATTGTTTTTTTTAATTTTAAGTTTGTTTGATCATTATTTATGGAGTTCTTTTAGCGGTTTGATGCTGTTGGCTTTAGGATTGGGGGTGTGGAATTTTGGGGGAGAAGGTGTCTTGGGTGAACCGTCTGATTTTATGAAAAATAATTATTTTAAAAAAATCTTTAATTCTATTTTAGAAAAATTGTCTTATTTTTTTAATTTCCCGCTTTCTAAACCCAAGGGTAGCGATTTAATCATCACTTATAATTGCAATTTTAGGTGTAGTCACTGTGATATCTGGAAATGTGCGGAAAGAAATGAGTTAAACACGGTAGAATGGAAAAAAATCATCAGTGATTTAAGAAAATGGGTTGGTCCGGGCTATTTAATTAGTCTGGGCGGAGGAGAGCCTTTGATTAGGCCGGACATTCTGGAGATTTTAAATTTTTTAAAGATCAATGATTTTAGAGTTATTTTGGAAAGTAATGGTTATTTGATTAATAAAGAAATGGCGGCCAAAATTGTAGCTACGGGAATTGAAGAAATTAGAATTTCTTTATACAGTTTTGATCCGGCAATTCATAATAGCCTGCGGCAGATTCCTTGGGCTCACGAAAAAGCCAAGGAAGCGATTCTTGATTTGGCCGAGGCCAAACAAAGACAGGGGAGCCAAATGAAAATTTGTTTGGGGGTCTTGCTCAATGAAAAAAATATAGGGGAAGATGCTAAAAAATTAGTCAGTTTTGCCCGGGCCAATGGTTTTTTTGTTAACATCCAAGCTTTGGATGAAAATTTTAAGGGCGATTACGCGCAGGAGAATTGGTTTATAAATGATCCCTTATGGCCGCAAAAGCCAGAGGCCGTAAAAGATTTTTTTAATTGGCTTATTAAACAAAAAAGAAATGGCGCTTTAATTACCAACTCGGTTAAAAATTTGTTATCTTTTGAAGAATATTTTTTAAATCCCGGTAAAACTGTGGCTTGGCCTTGCCACTTGGCTTATCGCACTTTTAATTTTGATCCTGCGGGCCGTCCGTTTTTTTGCTATAAAACCGGAATTACTTTCGCTTCTTTGAAAGATAAGGCACCAGAAGAATTGTGGCGGAGTGCCAATTTAGAAAACAAACGCTGTTTAGTTAAAAATTGTTCCAAAATCTGCCGCCTCCGTGCTTATTATAGAGATAATTTAGTAGATAAAATTAAAGGATGAAAGAGTGGGATTGGGAGGTGTCTGCGGGCCACTGTCTGCGGGCCCTTGACGATTCTTTCTTTTTGTTATAAAATACAGACAGGTAGATCTTAGCACTCTAATAATTAGAGTGCTAAATTATCTCCATTAACTTATTAATAATTAATTCAAGAGACTATGAAAAATCTCAGACCATTAAACGATCATGTGATCGTGGAAGCGGTGGCGGGTAAAGAAGAGGCTACTCGCGCGGGCATTATCTTGCCTGACACCGTAGATAAAGAAAAACCGGAACAAGGTAAGATTGTGGCCACGGGTCCGGGCAAATTATTGGAAAATGGTTCTTACGCCGCCATGTCGGTAAAAGTTGGCGATACAGTTTTATTTAAAAAATATTCTCCTGATGAAATCAAAATTGATAATAAAGAATTTCTGGTTTTGTCAGAGGGGGATATTTTAGCCGTAATTGAATAAATAATTTTATGTCCAAACAAATTTTATTTGACGAAAAAGCTCGTCAATCATTAAAAAAAGGAGTTGATATTTTGGCTAATGCCGTTAAAATAACCTTGGGACCCAGAGGCCGCAATGTGGTTTTAGACAAAGGTTATGGCTCGCCAACTATTACCAAAGATGGTGTTACTGTGGCTAAAGAAATTGATCTGCCCGATAAATTTGAAAATATGGGTGCGGAATTGGTTAAAGAAGTTGCTTCTAAAACCAATGATGTGGCCGGCGACGGTACTACTACCGCCACTTTACTAGCCCAGGCTATTATTAATGAAGGTTTTAAAAATGTTACTGCCGGCGCTAATCCTTTGGCTCTAAAAAGAGGTATAGAAAAAGCCGTGGCCGCCGTAGTAGAAGAATTGAAAAATAAAATTTCCAAGCCGGTGAAAGGTGAGGAAATTGTGAATGTAGCCTCCATTTCTGCCAATGATGCGGAGATTGGCATCACCATTGCCAAAGCCATGAAAGAAGTGGGCGAGAACGGTGTTATTACAGTGGAAGAGTCTCAATCTTTTGGCGTAGAAACAGAGGTGGTAAAAGGCATGCGTTTTGACAAAGGCTATGTTTCTCCTTACATGATTACCAATGTTGACGCCATGAAAGCAGAGTATAATGACGCTTTAATTTTAATTACTGATAAAAAAGTGGCCTCGGTGGAAGAAATTTTACCGCTCTTGGAAAAAGTAGCGCAGACCGGTCGCAAAGAATTGGTGATTATTGCCGATGAGATTGAAGGCCAGGCCATGACTACTTTTGTTTTAAATAAATTGCGCGGCACCTTTAATGTTTTGGGTGTTAAGGCTCCCGGATTTGGCGACAGGCGCAAAGAAATGTTAGCTGATATTGCCGTTTTAACCGGTGGACGCGTCATCACGGAAGAAGTTGGTTTGAAGTTAGAAAACACTAATTTAGAAGATTTGGGTAAGGCTGATAAAGTTATTGCCACCAAGGACAATACTACTATTGTTGGAGGTAAGGGCGATGAAGCGTCAGTTAAAGAACGTGTGGTTCAAATTAAAAAATTGATTGAACAATCCGACAGTGATTTTGACCGCGAAAAATTACAAGAACGTTTGGCTAAGTTAGCCGGTGGCGTGGGCGTGATTAAAGTTGGCGCCGCTACGGAAACAGAAATGAAAGAAAAGAAACACAGAATTGAAGACGCGGTGGCTGCCACCAAAGCCGCGGTAGAAGAAGGTATTGTGCCGGGCGGTGGCGTGGCACTTCTCCGCGCTCGTGATGTTTTGAAGAATTTGGCTGTGGAAGGCGATGAGAAAGTTGGCGTGAATATCTTGTTTCGTTCCTTGGAAGAACCGGTAAGACAAATTGCCCAAAACGCCGGCAAAGATGGTTCTGTGGTAGCCGAAGAGGTTAAAAAGTTATCTGGCAGTATGGGATACAATGCGGATTTAGACAAGTATGAAGATTTAATTGTAGCGGGCATTGTGGATCCAACTAAAGTTACCAGAACCGCTTTGCAAAATGCCGCTTCCATTGCCGCAATGTTCTTAACCACTGAAGCGGTGGTGACCGATATTCCGGAGAAAAAAGATGAACATTCACACGGCGGAGCCGGAGGTATGGGCATGGGTGGCATGGGCATGGATTACTAAAAATAAACCCGACTCCTAATAAAGTAGATTAAATTTAAAAGCCGCTTCAACAGATGCGGCTTTTAAATTTAAAGTGAAAATGATATAATAAATTAAAGAAAATTAAATAACTTTAAATTTTATGGAACCACAAATCAAAAAAATTCCCGAGCAAAAAGATTTTGAGGATAATAAAATTATCGCCGTTATCGGTTATTTAGGGGTGTTGTGTTTGGTGCCGTTACTCGGCAGACAAAACAGTCCTTATGCCAAGTTTCACGGCAAACAGGGGTTGGTTCTCTGTCTTTTATGGCTGGTTACATGGGTTTTGGGTTGGTTTCCTTTATTGGGATTGGTGCTGTGGATTGCTTCTATCATTTTAACCGTGGTGGGAATCTCCAATGCCTATCAAGGTAAGATGGATGAGCTACCAATTATTGGCAAATACGCGGAGAAGATAAAAATTTAGATGACCATTAAAGAAGTAATTTTTGAATTGCAAAATTTGCTGACTAAGATTAAAGAAGCTCGGCAGATTTTGCATTTGGATAAAAAACAAGAAGAAATGAGAGTTTTGGAAATGCAAATGTCCGCTTCTGATTTTTGGGTTAACGCCCTTGAAGCCGGGAAAATTACTCAAAAATATGATGAATTAAAAAAGGAATTTGATTTTTGGCATGACCTGGAAACACAAGCGCGGGATTTACAGGAAATGGCAGAATTGGATGCTAAAGACAAAACGGTTAGTTTGCGTGAAGATTTAGAAAGACAACTGATTTATCTGCAAAAACAGTTTGCCGAAGCGGAAATTAGTTTGTTGTTTTCCGGATTGCATGATAAAAGCAATGCTTTTTTATCTATTCACGCGGGAACGGGCGGAGTTGATGCTATGGATTTTGCCGAAATGCTCTTGCGTATGTATTTACGTTTTTGCGAGAAGCGTGGCTTTAAAACACAAATTTTAACTGAAAGCCGGGGAGGAGAAGCGGGTATTAAAAGTATTACTTTGGTTGCACGCGGCTCTTATGCCTATGGGTTTTTAAAATCAGAGCACGGCGTACATCGTTTGGTGCGCATTTCTCCTTATGACGCAGAAAAAATGCGCCATACTTCTTTTGCCTTAGTAGAAGTTTTGCCGGAAATTGATGAGAAAGTGGTGGTGGAAATCAAACCGGAAGATTTGCGTATTGATACTTTTATGTCTTCGGGCAAAGGCGGGCAATCGGTTAACACCACTTACAGTGCGGTACGTATGGTGCATCTGCCCACCGGTATTACTGTCTCCTGTCAGAATGAAAGAAGCCAACAGCAGAATAAAGAAACCGCCATGAGAATTTTAAAAGCCAAGCTGGCGGCTCAAATGGAAGAGGAACACGCTGATGAACTTTCTAAATTGCGCGGAGAGTATCATGAGGCGGCTTGGAGCAATCAAATTAGAAGTTATGTTTTGCACCCCTATCATTTGGTAAAGGATCATCGCACAGAATTTGAATCTAAGGATCCGGATAAAGTTTTGGACGGTGATTTGTTGGGTTTTATAGAAGCCTATTTAAAGATGAATCATAAATAATATTTTATGATTATTGTTAAAAAATTAAAAGAGGCGGTTGATTTTTTAAAAAAAGGAGGGGTGATAATTTATCCCACGGAAACCGCTTATGGTCTTGGTTGCGATTCTACCAATCAGGAAGCACTGGATTTAATTTTTAAAATAAAACAAAGGCCCCAAGCCAAGACTTTGCCTTTAATTGCCGGAAGTTTGGCTATGGTTAAAAAATGGGTGATTTTGAACAAACAGGAGGAAATTCTAGCTAAAAAATATTGGCCGGGAGCTTTAACTTTGGTTTTAAAAAATAAAAAAGAGGTGGGTTTATCCAAGAGTGTCGTTGCCAAAGATAATACTGTAGCCATAAGAATTTCCAGTAATAAAATAGCGCGTACTCTTGCCCAAAGATTGGGCCGGCCCATTGTTTCTACTTCGGCTAATATTTCCGGAGCAAAAGAAATTTATTCTGTGACAGATTTAAAAAAGAGTTTTAAAAAGTTATCAACCGACTGTATTTATACAGTAGATGGAGGAGTTTTAAAGCGTCGCGCGCCTTCTACTGTTGCGCGAATTAGAAATGGCAAGATAGAAGTGTTAAGACAGGGGGGATTAAAAATCACTTAATTTTTAATTATCTGAAAATGCAAAATAAAAAAAATAATACAGTTGGACCGGAAAAATTTAAACAATTACGCCCCTCTAAACAAGCAAATTATTTTCGAACCGACAAATCTTATGGTCAGCATTTTTTGACTGATAAAAATATTTTGCAACAAATTGTGGCGGGAGGGGAGATTGCGCCTGATGATTTTATTTTAGAAATTGGCGCAGGAGAAGGTGTTTTAACCTGTGAATTATCTAAAGCGTCCAAAAATGTTCTGTCTTTGGAAATAGATCAAAGATTATTTAAAATTCTTGAAGAAAAATTTTCCGCATCAAGTAATGTGAAAATAAAAAATGAGGATGCTTTAAAATTAGATCCGCAGAGTTTGCCTGAGAGCTATAAAATTATTTCCAACATTCCTTATAACATTACTTCTAAAATTTTGGAAAAATTTTTGACAGCTTCCAATCAGCCAACCTTAATAGTTTTGTTGGTGCAAAAAGAATTAGCTGAAAGAGTTTGCGCCGGGGAGGGGGACAAATCTTTTTTGTCCGTGCTGGTTCAATATTTTGGTGAGCCCAAAATTTTAAAAGTTGTCAGCCGTTTTTCTTTTAGTCCTCCTCCACAAGTGGAAAGCGCCATTTTAAAAATCAACAATATTACAAGACGGCTTAAGGAAAGTGATGAGAAAATTTTTTTTCAGCTAGTCAAAATCGGATTTTCTCAAAAAAGAAAAATGCTCAAGAAAAATTTAAAATCTTTTTTAGATGAAAAGGTTATTTTAAGCGGTTTTAAGGAGGCGCGGATTGATTTAAATGCCAGGGCGGAAGAAATTAGTTTAGAAAAGTGGCTGATTTTAGCTAAAAATGTCTTTAAAAAGGAATAGAAAGTTGAGTTTTAGAGATAAAAAGTTTTTTGTGGATATCTCCTTGTTAAATGGGGATTAAAAAGATATAATATAGAGGAGTAAGACCCGATTGTTTAACAAAAAAATCATTATTAAAATGTCAACGAGCGGAGAGCAAAAAGAAATGACAAGAAAAGAAAAACTGGCCTTTTTGGGTTTGGTTGTTTTGGCGGTCTTTGTTGTTTATTTAGGTTTTAGGCAAATGGGCAACAATTTAAAAACTCCCTTTGCGCTTTTTGCTTTGCAACATTCCGTCGGCGAACAAATATCTTTTGATCAAAATTTTGCCAATGAAGAACTAAAGAAAAAAGACACGGATGCCGACGGCTTAAAAGATTATGACGAGTTATATATTTATCAAACCAGCCCTTATTTAACAGATACCGATTCCGATGGATTAAATGATAAAACGGAAGCCGATTCCGGCAGTGATCCCAATTGTCCCAAAGGACAAGATTGTTATGGCAGTTTAGTGCAAAATCAAGCGGCCGCTAATACAGCCACCTCTTCCTTGGAGATATCCGTTTCAGAGTTGCCGACCGCCGATCAGATACTTTTACAGAATCTTTTGGGTTCTAATCCCGACCCTAAAGTTTTGCGCGATTTCTTAATTCAGAATGGAATAGATTCCAAAGAATTGGAAAAATTTTCCGATAACGATTTGTTGGCTTTTTTTAAAGAATTTGTCTCTTCCACATCTACGGCGGCTAATAATTCAGAATCATCGGATTTTTCTTTAGATATTAGTAATGTGGATTTAAAAGCTTTGCGCAAAAGCTTATTAGAAAAAGGTATTCCTAAAGAGACCTTAGATGGTTTAGACGATCAGGCTTTGCTTGATTTAATTAAACAGTTATAATTTGGCTATGACGCGCCAAGAAAAAATAAAAAATCACAAAAATAAAATTGCAATATTTTTTTTATTTTTTGTATTGATTGGAAGTTTGGGAATGCCGTGGTCGGCTAGAGCGCAGTTTACAGTGACGGATCCCGTGGCTGATGCTACTGGTTTGTGGACTAAAATAACTGCTATCGGTAAAGATTTAAAAGTAAATATTGGCCAAGCGGCAGGCAGGGCTTTAATGAAGTCTTTTAGGAATTTTGTCAATAAAATGTCCAGGGACACAGCCATTTGGCTGGCCAGCGGCAACTATGACAAGGGGCCGATGTGGTACACTGACGCGGCCGGTTATTTTGAAAACGCCGGTTTGCAGGCAGCAGCCGATGCTATTGGCTATTTTGGCGATGAAACGCAATTTTTACAAAAATACGGCATTAATTTGTGTAATCCCGGCATACCTGCCTATAATTTGGGAATAAAATTAAAAATGTACAACACCCTGGATCCTCAGCCGCGTTGTAATTGGAGAGAAATACAAAATGCCTATAGTAATTTGGGTACAGCCGGTGCTTGGAGCCAGGTGGGAATGTCTTTTCAGCCGGGGCAAAATGGCCTGTCTTTATCTTTAGAAACATTGGAAGCTTTGGATAAAATACGGGCCGAAGATGAACAAAAAGCTCGAGATAAAGCCGACTCTGATGGTAGTATGAAAAATACGGCCTCTCCGGTAGGGGGTGATGCGACGGCTCCTGTAGCTGTTAACGAAGAACAAGCAAAAAGCGTTATAAGTGATTCAAAAACACAAAAAACCGAAGAAGTAAAAGCCACAAAAGATGATTTAAATCTGGGCAACATCGCTGGTGTTTTGGGCGATGCCGCCGCTATGTTCACCAACACTCTTTCCGATCAATTGGCAGAGCAATTAAGAAAAAAAGGCTTGCTTTCTGTGGGACAATTAATCACCGGGATAGCCTGCGGCGTAAAAGACGGTTCTTGGACTTGTAAAAAATCAGCGCCCAATGATGAGCAGGCGCAGGTGGTGGGTAATCGCGAGGCGTCCGAAGCCACCTTTGCCGATTTTGTTAAACCCACCTTTGGCGAAATTGGGGATTATCAATATGTGGCTACAGAATTGACCCCCGATTGCGCTACCAACAACGGCCCCTATTGTGGTGCCCTGGATTCCGATTTTCAAGAAATTTTATCTTTAGCCCAAGCGGGAACCCCCTTAACTGTCGGTGAAGCTTTAAATTTCTCTTCGGGCAAATTGCATGGAGACTGGGAACTTTTGCCAAAGGGATCTTGCAAACCTAACGCTTACTGTTATGACAATCTTATTAAATTGCGTTTTTTTAGAATTTTGTCATTGGGCTGGGAAATAGCCGCGCAGAAAGCAGTCTCTCTTGGGCAAAAAGTATTTTTAAAAGATGTGGTGGCCGGTTTTTATGATAGTAGCAGTCAATATTATCATCTGATTGATCCTAATTGGCTGATTGTCGCTCCTAAGGCCCGTTGCTCCGCCGAAGTTAACAGTTCCTTGGCTCTGTACCCTCCTACGGCCGATACTCCCGGACAAAGAGCCAAATCCTGCACCGATGTGCAAAGTTGTGTTGGTGAAAATTCACAAACCGGACAATGTAATTTTTGGGGCTATTGTTTAAGAGAGAAAAATTTTTGGCAATTGGGTGCCGATAGTTGCGATGAACAATTCAATACTTGTACCGGTTATGCCAGTAGCCAAGGTCAGGCCATGAGTTTTTTAGCCAATACCATTGATAGAGGTATTTGTACGGCGGATAATTCCGGTTGCCGTTCTTATGCGATTTCAGCCGCTTATTTGGGCGGAGATTGGAATTGGCAATCCGGCGCCGGTGATCCTAAAATTTATTTTAATCGTTCAGTTGAAAGATGCGGCAATGAAAATGAAGGGTGCTCTAAATTTATCCGCGAGGCTGAAGGCGTAGTTGGAGAAAATCTTAATTTAAAAAAAGCGCCCGAGTTTTATAATTGTTATGGTGAAAATTTGGTCCCCACAGGTACACCCAATACAAATACTTTAAGCAGTTCTACTTTAGCTTGGCCGGTTAATAAATCCGATTTGTATAAAATTTCCAATGGATTGACTGCGGAACAAAAAATTCAATGTTCTCGTTTTGCCACAGTTTGCAGTGCAGAAGAAAAAAGTTGCGAGCTTTACACTCCGTCAAATGGCAATCCGACAATTCCCGGTGTTTTGACAACAGGGGATTTATGCCCAAATGAGTGCGTTGGCTATGAAACATATATAGAACAGCCAATTACTCAATTTTCTGGCAATGCCAATGCTTATTTTATCCCTGCCAACGCCAAATCGTGCAAATTGGAAAACGTAGGTTGCGAAGAATTTGTTAATATAGAAACTCAAGCGGCTGGCGGAGAACAAAAAGCTTATTTTAGCCAGATAAAATCTTGCAGTAAAATTGCCGCCGAAGGAGACACTTTTTATACTTGGGAGGGAAGTGATACTTCCGGTTATCAATTAAAAACATACATTTTAAAGAAAGATACCAGAAGTGGCCATACCGGCGAGCCGGCCTATAATACCGGCGATGCTTTGACACTTACTTTTTATGAAAATATTTGTAGTGCCAGTACTTACGCGGATAAAATTACCTTAGGCAAAGATTTTGATCCGGATTGTCGCGAATTTTATAATCGTCAGGGTGAAAAATCTTATCGCCTTTATTCTAAAACCGTCACAGTTTCTCCAAGCGAATGCAAAAATTATCGCAAAAGTCTGTCCGATCAAATCTCTTGTGATGCTACCGGCGGAGCTTGGGATTCGGCGAGAGGAATTTGTATCCACTCATTTATTTCTTTGGAGGCCAAGTCTTGTCCGGCTACGGCTGTGGGTTGCCGCGCTTACAAAGGCAACGCGGGTAATAATTTTCAAACCATTTATTTTCAAGATTTTGAAACAGGCACGGTTGGTAGCACTGTTTCCTCTTTGGACTGGACGGGGACAACTGCCACAATCAGTTCCGAGGCAACCGTGGTCGGTGGAAAATCTTTGAAAGTAATTGGCGCTTCCGGTTTCACCAATATTTTAGAAAAAAATAAAACGATTTCTATTTCTTTTTGGGCTAAGAGTCAAGATGCTTCCTTAAATTTAGCAGTACAGTTTGGCACAAGTTTGGCCGGCTCCAATTTTGTTTCTCAAGAAAATAGGGGCTTTAATTTAACCAATAATTGGGCGGTTTTTACTGCCGATTTTAACGTCTCTTGGGATCAAGAAGTTTCTTCTTCCACTTTGCAATTTGGCGGCCAGGGGAACATTTTTTATCTTGATAATGTTGTTGTAAAACAAATGACGGATAACGTTTATGTGATTAAGGATTCCTGGGCCACTCCTTCATCTTGCGACAATGTTAATGGCGATCCCTTTGGCTCGTCTTTGGGAGGAAATTCCGCCAATCCGTTAAGATTGGCACCGCAGGCTCAACTTGGCTGTGAATCTTATTCCAACCGCAAAGGAGATACTGTGGCGGTTAAATTTTTTAGCAGTATTTGTCGTGAGGAAGCAGTAGGTTGCGAGGAGCTGGTTGAAACATTTGACACCGAAACAACTTCGGCTACGCTGTTTAATGCCAAGTGTTCTCTTCTTTCCTCGCCGCAGACATATTCAAACCAAGTAATTGATTGTAAAGACAAAAATGGCGAGCATAAATGTGATGTACTTCCGGGACAAACTTTTTGTAGATTTAATTATGTTGGTTTGGGTAAAAATCTAACTGAATTAGGCCCTGAATTACATAATTTAAACAGCGTAGCTGCAACTACAGATGCCGAAGGTCATTCTTATGGTGTTAATTTATCATCTGATTCAGAGAGTATTTTAGTCCCCACTGATCGGATGGTGTATTTAGTAAACAGCCCCGCTTTTCAATGCTCTAGTGATAACGCAGGTTGTCGCGCTTTGGGTTTGATTGACTACTCCGCGAATGGAGCTGTGCAGGCCTCTACCACGGTGTATCTTAAAGATCAGCCGGATAATTATGGCAAAATTTTGTGCAGCCAAGAGGCCGAAGGCTGTAATCAATACACCACGGACCAAGGCGGATCTGATTATTTTAAAGACCCGACTGTTTTTGGCAATCGTTTATGCGAATGGAAAGATAAAATTAATGGCTCTACCGGTGGCTGGGTGATTAAAGGTACAACTGACAGTTGTTATGCGGGCACCAATTATAAAATTTTTAAAAACGGAGATGCTACCTATAATGGCGCTGTGGGTTTGTGTCCCGCCGCGCAAAATGGCTGTTCGGAATTTGTGGATCCGGTAGGCGCGGGAACCGCTTCCGGCAATTTATCCGGCCAATCTTACTATGTGATTAACAATGAAAAAATTGACCGCGGTTCTTGCGGTGGCAGTGCCAGTTTGCAACAAGGTTGCGTTTTGTTTAATGAAACCGCCAAAGGCGATAGATTGTGGAACGCTGATGCAACTTATAATTTAAGCCAACAAAACAATTATCAAAAGGTTAATCCGATTGATTGTGGGGTGGAGGGTGAAAAAACTTCAGCAGACAATCTCAATTGTACCAATGATAATCTTGATGCCAATGATGCTAACGTAATTTTAAAAGTTAAGCGGGATCGTGTTTGCGGCGAATGGCTTGCTTGCGCCTCCACTATGAAAGTGCTGAAAAACGGTAATTCGGTTGATATCTGCACTGAGCTTAAAAATTGCGACAAAATTGCTTCAGCGGCCGAAGTTAATAATAGTGATGAGCTTCTAGGTCAATGCGGTCATTGGGTTGAGGACACAAATAAAACACCCGCCATTGGTCAAATTTTAGATCTTTCGGCTTATGTTTCTGCTAATAATGGAGCTTTTTCTGTTAAAGATTTTAGCGGCTATTCCATTTATAACGGCCGACAGATTGCCGATTTGGTTGCTTCTAACGGCTTAAAAGCCATCAATAACCAACCAGTGTATAATGGCGGTGGCCCAATCGCTGAATCTTGCCGCGGGTTTGCTTCAGCGGAAATACCTTCGGAAGCCAACTCTTCGCGTTTGAATCCTTCCCTTTATCCTGATTTTTGCTCTTTTGCCAAAGTGGAATATGGCGGCAGTGACAAAGCCGCCATCACCAAGTATTATTTAGCCAATCAGCTTTTAGAAAATAAAGGCGTTTGCGACGGCGGATTTTTAGAGAATGGACAATCTAAAAAAAGCTTGCCTTGCGTTGATGTCAGTGATTGTTCTGATGACCGTCCGGCTAATCAAAAACCCGGCGGCATTACTCTTGGCGCTTCTTGTTTAACCGATAGAAAAATTTCGCGTGAATTTGGCTGGAATGGCTACTGTCTGCTTAAAGATTCCACTGACAAATGCGTGATGTGGTATCCTTTGGCAGTACCTAAGGGCGGAGTTGATTTGTATGCTTTAAACAGAGAAGCCGGGTATTACCCCCCGGAGGGTTCGGGGAAATTTTGGTGCGTCCAGGCTAAAGGGAATGCTTCTCTGCCGTTTCAGGACAACGGGGACACTTTTGGATACGGCAGTAGTTATAAATTAATTACCCGTGCCGAACCTAAAAATACTTGGGAAACATCCGGTCGGGGGCGTTGTTTTTCTTCAAATGGAACAGAAATTTCCAACATAAATACAGAAGAAGAGTGTAAAAATAGTAAAAGTTGGGTGCCTTTTACTGCTGATTTATGGAAGGAACAAACATTTTTCTTAACTTCTGTTGAGAAAGATCTTAATTTTAGCGAAGTAGTGGCTATGGGCTTAACCCCCCTTTCCTTTATTAATGGAAAAGATTATCCGGCCAATGAATTATTGACTTTCACCAAACAAAAATTAAACGGTGTCTCCAATGGCGACGGTTACTATTGGTCCGGGACTAAACTGGAAAATAACGGGGATATTTCCTTGGAGTTTTTTTGGCATAATGGGCCGGATAATAGAACCGAAGGTTCTTTTAATTTTCTAACTCAGAGCAAGTGTGAAAACTTTTATGATAATACAGACTCTAACGCTATTGCTTTTAGAGTCACTTTTGATAAAACAACCGGCAAATTAAAATCAATGAATTCAAAAACTTGCGACGGATCCACACAAAGCGGAGGATTTAAGGCGGAATTGGATTTTTATTTAACAGAAGTGTGCACGGATATTAGGCAAGTTGTGCAGGATAATCCAGTTAATCCGGATGTGCAGAGCTCAGTGTTTGGTTTTAAAGCCAAAGCCCGTACCGATAGAATTTGGCAAGAGGGCCGATATATTTTGGGTGGTGATGATAATGGTAAAGAAATGAAATTACCGTTTAATCAATTTTTTACGCCTTTTGGTTCATTTGATCAAAGCCAAGATCCTAAAGATTTAACCTTAATAGACAACAGCAAAACCAACTGGGATAAATTGCAAAGCTGGTATGTGGCAGGTTATTGGCCCATTTGGCTAAAATCGGGCGGCGCCACTCCTTTAAATTGCAGTCCTGACAATGGCGGTGATTGCGGCAAGGCGGCCTTGTGTTCTGCCGGACCCAATGTTAATCAGCCTTGTAATATGGCTGATAATAAAAATGAGGGCAACTTGGCATGTAATGAACAGGTTGATGATGGCACTTGTAAACCGTCCGCCAGCTTAGACAAAAAAGTTTGCGCCGGTGAAACTGATTCGGGGAAGAATTTGCTTCAGATGATAGAGCCGGCGATTGACTGTTCTAATTTTGATTCTGCTTGGTGTTTAGACAGAGTGAGTAGCCATGGTTTTGCTGAATGTATTGCCGGTGTTTGTTATGGAACCCCACTTTCTTCTTTATATAAGTGGTCATGCTCTGAAGATGGCGACTGCATACCAGATAATGTTTCCTGTCAAAATATATCTGGTACCTGCCAAGGAGGGTCTAAAAACGGCAGTTATTGCAGTGTTGATGATGATTGCCAAGGCGGGGTTGTAAAATATCTTTGCGACGATGCTAACCAGATCCGCGGCTTGTGTGTGGGTGGCTTGAATCACGGCCTGATGTGCGGCTCGTCTAAAGATTGTCCCCCTAAAACCTATGGCGACACCGTGGGAATGGAAGTGGTGGAGCAAGGCACTTGCGTAGGTATTTCTTTGGAGCAAGGCAAAACAATTCCGCAAACAATAGGTGACAGTGGTCCAAGTACGCCGAATATTGGGGATCATTCACAGCCTAACGCCGCTTTTCTTCGTTTGCAGGAGTTGTTTGCCTCCAGTTTTAATACTTGGGCGTGGAATGAAAATAAATATGAATTATTGGGTAGTGGTTGGAGCAACCGCGACAAGTCGCAAGGAGATAGTGGTGCTACTCAAACAATAAACAATCTCAGTGCCGCTATTACTCCGCATCCTCCTAAAATCTACTCTTTAAACCCGGCCGGCAACAACAGCTTTACTTGGGGGACAGTTAACATGTTTAGCCTAAACTTCAACAACGGTTATGTTGACAATCAAGATATCACTTACAACGGATCTTCTCCCGTAGTCACCGCAGCCTTCTACGCCTATGCCGACAATGATCAAATGCCCATTACCCGCGTGGCCATAGATTGGGGAGATGGTTCGGTGTATGAGTCTAGGGGGTGGTATAAGAATCACAAGCCGGTGTGCGAGAGCAGTGACGAAAAAGTCTGCGATAGTAATTTAAATAAGCCTTGCAACAGTAATGCTGATTGTGGTAGTGGTATTTCCTGCTCTTCCCCTTCCTCTCCAAATGACCGCCTGCATTTTGGCAACTCTGCCGAGGCCTGCGAAGAGGGATATTTTACATATAAGCACGTGTATGAGTGCCTAGCTAATAATGGCTTGTCCTTGCCCGTTTGCTCCGCCAATGTTATTACCAACTGCTGGGATAATATAAATAGCCAGTGCCACTTTAAACCCAAAGTCCAAGTCTTGGATAATTGGGGGTGGTGTAATGGTACGTGCGCTGTTGTAATTGGGGGGTGTTGGGATGATCCTGCTAAAGAAGATGACTTTAGAGCTTGTTCAATAGATAACAAAAGCGTTATAGAGCATTGGACGTCTTTTAGTAATAAGGTAATCATTACACCCTAAAATCTAAAATTCTTAAATTAAAAAGCAAAAAGACGCCAATAGACGTCTTTTTGTGATCAAAAAAAACCGCGGCAGTCTCTCGTGATTAGTCACGAAATTCTGTCGCGGTAAAATTCAGTTTTTGTAGCAAGTTCTGTATGGATCTGTCCAAACAGTTCCATCCTCGGAGAGAAAAGCCTTACCTTGGAGACCAGATTGGGTTAACTCCAGGTAGTTGGTTCCCGGTTTGCCAACCGCGAAATCTTGAGGAGGTCCAACATGACAGAATCCATCCCCAATGTCCGGAAAGTAAGTGTAGGTTGTCAAATGCCCATAACTACCGCAATACCACTCTCCAAGAAATCCGCAGAAATCCCAGCAGACGCAGGGCGTGTTGGTATCCGAGCAGTTTTCTGGCATCACGGCATCGGCAGGGCAAACGTACTCGCAAGTTCCACTGGTTTTGTTGCACGCCGTGGTCTCCGGGCACCCGCAGTCCACAAGACAACTCCCGCAGTTTTCCCACTCCTCGCATTTGCTGTTTCCGCAGGTAGGCGGCAAGGTCCACTCGCACCCTGCTCCCTGGCACTCTTTGCCTGTGGGGCAGGGGCAATCATAAAGGCAGTTGCCGCAGTTTTCCCAGCTGTCGCAGGTATCGTCGTAGTTGCATATAGTTGGGATGCACTGGTAGTCCCAGTCCCAAAGAGTCTGCTTGACTTCATGGCAAACTTCTTTGCTGTTGCAAGCGCAGTCCTCGGGGCAGGAATGACAATCCTCGTGAGGATATTTGTCATTGCCATGGCATTCGCCATCCCCGCACCACGGGGGTACGCAGGTAAGCACCATCTCTCCGGAGGCCTCGCAACCTTCTGTTACGCCGGCATCACTGTAAGGACCATAGTTTCCGCACCAAGTCTTTTCCACCATTTTGCAGGTGTAATCATTGTTGCAAGGACAGTCGTCCTCGCAACCGCAATCTTCCCACTGCTCGCAAGCACCATTGCCACAAGTCTCGTAAACGCAAGCCCCGTTGCTGGCGCAGTGGGTGTTGCCCGGGCACCCGCAATCTTTGGAACAATTCTGGCAGTTTTCGCCTTCGGGTTCACAGAACCCATTGCCGCAGACGGTCTGCGTCGCCTCCTCCTGCTTAGTGTCATTAGTGTCGGAACAATTCTGGCACTCGTTGTCCGCGTCCGCGACCACTTCGGGGCAATTCTGTCCTTCGCAGGCGACAGATTCACCGCTCTCGTCCACCGTGTCGCCTCCGGAAATTTCAATCGGACAGTTTTGCTCGCACTCGCTGTTGTCGTTGAACACGGGCTTACCTTGCCCGTTGCCACAAGCCGTGGCGCTGAGAATTAGGGAAACGCATGCCAGCACCAACATCATCAAATTTGCCTTTCTCATTTTCTTCTCCCTTGTCAAAGATCCATTTTAAGCTTAGAAAGCACCAGCTTTCCAAGTTATTTTCTCTCTTAATTCTACCTTATCTGAACCAGATAAATATACCACTTTTTAGGCTGTTTGTCAAGGGGATGGCGCTATAACTGTAATTATTTATCAACTTTTGGCTTTAAAAAAAATATGGTATAATATTTATACACAACTAAGCTTATGAGGAAGTTTTTTTCTCGCCTTCTAAAATTTAATGGAAGCTCTAAAAAGTTCCTGCTAATTTTTGCTTTAGCCCTCTTTTTAGGGCTTTTTGGTTTGGCTCAGCCGGCCGAAGCCGGTCTTTCGGGAATGATTTGGAAATCTTTTGCCTGGATTGGCGAGGTTATTCTTAATTTAGAAGGCCGTTTATTATTATGGGTAATTAACTTTTTGATTATTGTTTCCGGCTATAATAATTTTTTAAACGCGCCTGTAGTTAGCACAGGTTGGAAATTGGTAAGGGATGTGGCCAATATGTTTTTTATTTTGGTAATGCTGGTAATCGCTTTTGGCACCATGCTTAATTTAGAAAAATACAGTTGGAAAAAATTATTGCCCAAAATGATTTTCATGATTTTTTTAATCAATTTTAGCAAAACCATTATTGGTCTTTTAATAGATTTTGGACAGGTAATAATGCTTACTTTTGTCAATGCTTTTGCCTCGGTGGCCGGAGGTAATTTTATTCAGATGTTTCAAATGGAAAGTGTGATGAAACTTTCCAAAGCTAATTTGGAGGCAGCCAATTATGACGCTGACATGCAGGCTATGTATGGAGCCCTGGGGGTTTTTTTAGGAGTGATTGTTATGGGTGTGGCGCTGATTGTGGTGACTGTTTTTGCCATGATTTTGCTTTTTCGCATTTTAACTTTATGGATTTTAATCATTACATCCCCTTTAATTTTTTTGCTCGGAACTTTTGAAAAGGGTAGAGAGTATTATTCTGAATGGTGGAAAGAATTAGTTAATAGTATTATTGTCGGTCCTTTAGTGGCCTTCTTTTTGTGGTTGTCTTTAGCTACTATGGGACAGAGTAATAATATAGAACAGTTAAAGGGAGATAATAACGCTTTAAAAGCCTTGGCTTCAGAAGATGCTCAATATTATAATCAACAAGAAATTGCCGGCACAGAGATTGGGCAGTGGGAAAATTTGGGTTCCTTTGTGGTGGGTGTGGCTTTGCTTTTTGCCGCCTTGCAAAGAATTCAAAAGTTAGGGGTAGCTGGCGCAGGGCTGGCCAGCGGGGCGGCCAATTGGATGAAGAAGACGGCTGGGACTGTGGCTAAAAAATATGCTATTCCAGCCGCTTTAACGGCTTATACTGGCGGTGGTATTATTTCGGCTATGGGTTTACGTGAAGGAACAAGAGCGGCTATTGGTGCGGCTTCCGGTTTACCTTTAGTTGGTGGTATGTTTAAAGCTTTGGGCAAGGGAGCGGACCAGTACGGCTTGAAAACAGAAAAAGGAGCCGGTGGATATGTTGGACGTAAAGCCAAAGGAGGTTTATATCAAGGACAAGAGTATCTTTTAGAAAAAGCGGCGGGCAAAATTCCTTTAATTGGAACTACAGCTAGAGGGAAGGCGGCGGAATTAAAAGCAGAACGTTTAGGGCCGGCGCGTGAAACGGAAAAAAAGGTAAACGAATATACTGATGAAGGTGTAATGCAGGCGGCTAAGCAAAAAGCTTTTACCTCGGAAACTCAACAAGAAAAATTTAGTGCTATTTCTAGAATTTTAAGCGAATCAGAATTGCGCAAAAAAGTTAAACCCGATGATTTGCAGGCCATGGTGGCTGATTTGCCAAAATTGGGTGAAAAACTTGGACGTGGAGAAAAAGTTAACAGTCTGTTGAAGAATTTTAATAAAAATAATCCGCAAATGACTGTACTTAGCGCCAAAGAAGAGAAAGAGGTGGAAGAGGAAACTAATCAAAAAGTAACCACCGGACAAGTGACGCCCGTTAATCGGCCGGCTGAAAAGGAAAGATTAAGAAAAGAAAAAAGAAGGCAAAAAATTAAAAAGACTCTTGATGGCATGCGTCCTAATGAGGCTTTAGATTTGGACGCGGACGCTTTTTCCGATCCTGATTTTATTGAGCAGTTTGATCATGATAGATTAGGCGGGGAAATAATGAATAAAGGAAGCGAAAAGTTGATTGAGGCATATATTTTGGCTTACTTAAAGAATAAGTTGGGTTTAACTGATCAGCATCTTAATATTGATGCCGCACCAGCCGGAGAAAGGGGATCATTAGAAGGGCAGCTTCAAGCCGCGATGCAAAATAACACCGGCAATTTGCTGGATGGGTCTTTATCCAGAAATGTTTTTAAACATCTGCGTCAAGATCAGCAAGCAGAAGCCTTAACTTTAGGTAAGGTACGAGTTAAGGATTTGAATGGCGGGGAAGATTTTGCCGCCAGACCGGATCTTTCCAGTGCGGTGGCTAGTTCTGGCAATCAAAAATTAATTGATGAAACTAAAAAATATCATAGGCAGGGTTTTGAAATTGGTCTAGATCAATTTATTCAACAAAATGGAGCTGTGAGGCAACCGACTGTGGCAGAAATTAATGATAAGGTGCGTGTTTTGCATACCGAAGTGGCGACAGGAAAAACAGATCCCTCAATAGAAATTGAAAATTTAATGAATAGCACAGGGCAGGTACAACCACAAGCAGAGGCTATGTGGTATGCCCAAGAAGGCGAGAGAAGAGCCCGACAAAGTCTTATTTCCAAAGATGTGGCTCAAGCTCAAAGTGTTAGATCTGCCTTGCAACCTAATTCTACCGAGGCCGAGAGAGTTTTGGGTTATAACTCTGCTCAAAATGGCGGTCGTGGTGATTGGATTGGTCCTCCAGAACAAGCGCGGGCCCAAGTGGCTCAAATGGCCTCCACCGAAAGTATTATTAGCGCCCTTAAGGGTTTAAGATTAGAAGCCATCGTCACCAAAGATCCTGCCACCGGCTCCATTAATGGTTTATCTGCCTTGGGTAATGTCATAGCTCAAAATATCCATGTCTCCACTTTAATGAGATTTGCGCAAGAAGCCCAAACCAAAGCTTTAAGAGATATGACTGCGGCTTTGGTAGCAGGTAAAAAGTTAAAAGGTACGGATGCCAAAGAATTTACTAAAAAAGAAAAAGCGCCAGCTTTTTCACAAGTAGACTGGGAACCTTTGGTAGATTCTATTAAAGGTAGTATAAGTTCTTAATCTATGGAGGAAAAATTAAAAGACAATCCGCCTGTTTTTCTTCAGGATCATATTTTTAATCCGCAATTAACCGATAAGTACGCGGATGTTTTTGCTAATTATTCTTTGGCGGAAATTAAGCCCTTGAATTTGCTGATTCGTCAGGTTTATTACCGCGAAATTACTTTGGCCGACTTTTTGCGCGAGGCGGAAAAATTAAATTTGAAAGAATTTAGAGTTAAAGTTTGGCCGGTAATTTTGCAGTTTGATTTTTTGCCCCTGGCTGAATATTTAGAAATTAAAATTAATGATTGGCTAAAATATCTGCCTACTGCGGAAGAAAAAAATTTAAAATTTGTTGATTTGAATAAATGGCTGGATGATTTTTTTTCTACTTTACCGGTAGAGAGAAGTGTGGAAGAAAAAAATAAAGTTTTAAAAATTTTACAAAAGTTTTTGCAAGGGCATAAAAATGAACAAGAAACAATTGAGGCTTTGGGTCGGTCCGAAAAATTGGGGGGGATAGAGATGATAGAAGAAGAAGTGGGCGATTTACTAGAAGAATTAAAAAAGATGTGGCTTTTGGCTGAAGAAAAAGGACAAATTGTTACAACGCAAAAGATTAGTTTTATAGAATTGGGTAAAGAAGTTTATGTTTTACCCCCGCCAGAAACTGTAAAAGCTCCTTTTGTCCCAACTCCTAAAAGAGTATCTTTTCCAGTACCAAAAGCTGCAATCGTACCCCAAATTACTCCTCTCTCCACGCCCGGGTTAATTAAAAAAGAGCCTCTCCTCCCTGTTAAACCATCAACTGATTGGAAAAAAGACGCGGAAGAATTACAAAAATCATCCTTATCGCCAATTATCAATTCTCAAAGTAAAAATCACGATCAGATAGCCGAAGAGATAATTAAAAAAAGCGGCGTGGTTGTCCCCTTAGATTTATTCCAGCGCTTTAAAATGATTTTAGTTTCAAGATTAAAAGAGGTGCGGAAACAGGGAGAGGTAAAGGAACGTTTAACCGCTCACACTCTTAATGGGGGATTGGGTTTAGCGCCGGAAGCCGCTGCAAAAGTTTTGTCTGTGCTTGAAGATTTTCATCAAAGAGAGCTGTCAGGATTTAATCAAATGCCAAAACAAGAAAAAAAAATTCCATTTGCTCCATCTTTTACAATTTCTACCGCTGTTTCGTCTCCTGTTTTGGTTGAAGAAAAGAAATCAGAAATCAAACCAATCAGTAAGCCAGTTTTTTCTCCTCCTGCTACCACCTCAACTGTGACTCCGCCCAAACTAATTTCGCCAATTGCCAACCCCAAAATTACACCCTCGGCCACTTCGTCGGATATAGCTCCAGTTACGGCTTCGGCTGTTAAAATAACCGAAGAAAAAGGCCGGTTGCAGGCGCAAAAAATTGCCCCACCTGCCCCCGCCTTTAGGCCTTCAATTAACGCCGTTCCTCAAACTCCGTCTGGCCGAGCCAAAGTGGAAGATATTGCCTATACTCCGCGTTTAATCGGCCCCGTAGAGGAATTAAAAGAAATGAGCCTCTTGGAATTTAGACGCTTGTCTCCTAAACCCCAGACAGCGGCTGACAAAATACTTTCTAAAATAGATTTGTTAACTAAGGAAAATTACAATAAAAAAATTCAAGGCATAGAAGCTTGGCGTCGCAGTGCCTTAATACAAAATTACAATGCCATTTTGAGTGCAAGCTTAAATCAAGGTAAACCCATTGTGCAAATTTTAAAGGAAAATCAAGGCAAAAAACAGGAAACTTTGTCAGAAGAAGAATTTAAAGTTATAATGGAGTTAAATAGGCGCCTGCAATTTTAATTTATGATGCAGTTTACGGTCCCTCAATTTATAGAAGTGGAAGATAAAATTTTTGGCCCTATTACGGTTCGCCAATTTATAATTCTTTTAGTTGATGGAATTATTTTGGCCATTTGCTGGAAATTTACGGATTTAACTTTGTTTATAATTTTATTGGTTATTTTAGGCGGTGGGGGATTGGTAACGGCTTTTTTAAAAGTTAACGGACAGCCTTTTCACTATTTTCTTTTAAATTTTTTACAAACGTTACAAAAACCAACCTTACGTGTCTGGCATAAATTTTATTCTGATCAAGAATTAAGGCATCTTGCTCAAATGGAAAAAGAAGCGCCGCCGCCGCCCAAACCGTATAAAGAGCCTGTCTCCATTTCCAGATTAAGCGAAATGACTTTGGTGGTGGATACCGGGGGAAAATATACCCCTGAAGAATGATAATATGCAGTCATCAAAATTAGCCGGATCAAAAATCAATGTTTCCACTCAACAATATTTGGATATTGCCTCTATTCATGATGACATTTTGATAATGAAAGATGGCACTTTGCGTGCCGTGCTACTTGCCTCTAGTATTAATTTTGCTTTAAAATCCGAAGAAGAACAAAACGCTTTGATAAGCGCTTATGCCTCCTTTTTAAATACTTTGGAATATCCTTTGCAGATTGTTTTACAATCGCGCAAATTAAATATGGATGCCTATTTGGAAAAATTAAAAAAATCTCAAGAAGAGCAGACCAATGAGCTTTTAAAAATGCAAATCGCCGATTATCGAGGATTTATTGATGAATTGGTTGATTTGGGCCAAATAATGAGCAAGAAATTTTTTGTGATAGTACCTTTTAATCCTTCCTCCAACAAAAGAAAGAGTTTTTTTGCCAGATTTAAAGAAACTTTTACCCCGGCTATTTTTGTGGGTTTAAAAAGAGAGTTGTTTTTAAATAGAAAAAAAGATTTAATGAGCCGTGTGTCGCAAATTCAGGGACAATTGCAAAGTTTTGGCATCAATACGATTGCTTTAGATACGGAAGGCTTGATTGAACTATATTACAGTAGTTATAATCCTCAGCTTTCCGATGTGGAAAAAATGGTTGATACTGACAGACTGCAAATAGAAAAATAAAAATAAATTGTGTATGCCTTTTAGTCCGGAAACAATTGAAACAAAAAAACCCGTGTCTCTTAAAAAACCCAGTGAGGCCCAGAAGGTCTCTTCTCTTAAAAAGAAGTCGGCGGAGGAAAAAATAATTTTAGAGGAGGAGCGGGTATATAGAAAAGGCGTGGTGTCGGTAAAAGATATAATTTCCCCGGCTGCTTTTAAGGTAGATCCCAGTTTTGTGCAACTCGGGGATATTTTTGCCCGTACAATTTTTGTGGTCACTTATCCGCGTTATATCACCGTAGGTTGGTCGGCGCCAATTATCAATTTAAACAACGCTTTAGATATTGGCATGTTTTTTTATCCCGTGGCTTCTGATGTAATTTTGAAACAGTTAAGGAAAAAAGTGGGTATATTAGAGGCGCAGATCATTGGCGATACGGAAAAAGGCGCGCCGCGCGATCCAGTAAGGGAAACGGCTTTGCGCGATATAGAAAAATTGCGTGATGATTTAACGCAAGGCACGGAACATTTTTTTCAGTATGCTTTTTATGTCACGGTTTATGCGGATAATAAAGAAAAATTAAACAAAATTACGGAAGATGTGGAAGCTCTTTTTGGCTCCAAACTCATTTATACCAAAAGAGTATTGTTTCAGGCCGAGCAAGGTTTTAATTCCACCTTGCCTCTTGGGAATGATGAGTTGATGATTACCTTTAACATGAATACTTCGCCGATCGCTTCGTCTTTTCCTTTTGTTTCTTCAGATTTAACTTCGGATAATGGCATTCTTTACGGCATCAATCGGCATAATAACAGCTTGATTTTGTTTGATCGTTTTTCCTTACAAAATGCTAACATGGTAGTTTTTGCCACTTCGGGGGCCGGTAAAAGTTATACCATTAAATTGGAAATTTTGCGTTCTTTAATGTTAGGCACTGAAGTAATTGTGATTGATCCAGAAATGGAATACAAACATCTTTCCGAAGCCGTAGGCGGGACTTATATCAACATTTCACTTTCCTCAGATTCTAAAATTAATCCTTTTGATTTGCCGCGGCCGGTTGGTGAAGATGTGAGCATAGAAGATATTATCAGAAGCGCGGTTATTACGGTTAAAGGCCTGATTAAGATCATGCTGGGAACAATCACCACAGAAGAAGACTCTATTGTGGATAGAGCATTATTGGAAACTTATGCCAAAAAGGACATTGTGCCGGGTGCCAATTTAGCCAAAGTAGAACCGCCCATTATGCAGGATTTTGTAGATATTTTACAAGGTATGGAAGGCACCAGGGATTTGGTTATTAAACTTAAAAAATATACCGAAGGAACTTTTGCCGGATTGTTTAATTCCCCAACTACGGTAGAAATGAATAACAAATTGGTGGTTTTTAGTGTGCGTGATTTGGAAGATGAGCTAAGACCAATGGCCGTATATGCCATTGTTAATTACATTTGGAATGTTGTGAGGAGTGAAAGTAAAAAAAGAATCTTGACCATTGATGAGGCCTGGTGGTTAATGCAACACGAGGATTCGGCCAAATTTATTTACGCTTTGGTTAAAAGATGCCGTAAGTATTATTTAGGTGTTACTACTATCACTCAAGACGTGAATGACTTTTTGCGTTCGCCTTACGGGCAGGCTATTGTTAACAACAGCTCCTTGCAAATTTTGTTAAAGCAAAGCCCGGCGGCAGTAGAACAGATTGCCAAGGTTTTTATGTTGACCGAAGGGGAAAAATATTTGCTTTTGGAATCTGGAGTAGGTGAGGGAATATTTTTTGCCGGCCAAAAGCACGCGGCTATAAAAGTGGTGGCTTCCTACACCGAAGACCAGCTGGTGACTACGGATCCCAAACAGCTGTTAGAGTTGGAAAGAGCTAAAGACGAATTTGCCGAGGCTTCCAGAGAAGAAACGGAGAGTGAAGGCGTAAAGACTCAAACCAAAGAGCCGCCAACTATTTTTTAAGTATCAATTTAATTTTTTATGAATTTAACTTTACGCGGTAAAATTTTTTTAGGAATAGGTTTGGGCGTGCTTTTTATTATAATTATAATTTTATTGGCAATTTTTTGGAAACGTCAGCCTAGCCCTGCTCCAACTAATACTTTAACCAACGCTTCCGTTAATACTTCAAACAATAATTTAAACACCGCGCCCACAACAACTACAATTACTCCGGTTAAATTAACTCAAGAAGAAGTAAAAGTTGCTAATAACGAATTGGCTATTAAAAATGTGGCTAAAAATTTTGTAGAACGATTTGGGTCATATAGCATGGAAGCTAATTTTAGCAATTTTGCCGAAATTCAAGATTTGGTCACGCCTACGGTTGCGGCCTGGCTCAAAATTTATCCGGAAGATTTAAAGAAAAAAAATCCTTTGGGATTTGAAAGTGTGACTACTTTGGCTCTTAGTCAAAAAATAGAAAATTTGCAAAAAAATAAAGCCTCCGTAATTGTTTCTACCCAGCGTCAGCAAAGAATAAATGGTGTTGACTCTTTATCTTACAATGACATGAAATTGAATCTGGTTTTGTCTAAGGGGGTTTGGTTGGTTGATGGGGCTTTTTGGCAATAATTTTGGAAAATTTAATGAAGGAGGAAATTTTTAAAATTATAAACAAAATCAGGGATACTATTTTCCCTGTTTTTTGTATTTTTTGTGAGAAAGAGGGAATGGCGGTTTGCCAAAATTGTTTGAAAGAAATTGAATCGGTACCGCAATTTTTTTGTCCGGTTTGTTATAAAGATAATTTAAATGGTGGCTCCACCTGTTTTTTTTGCCAAGCAAATTCTTTTTTAGATGGAGTTATGGCTTTAGGCAGTTATCAAGAAAAAAAGTTACGGCAGGCAATTTTAGAATATAAATATAATTTTAAAAGAAATGTTTTTATTGTTTTTGAACATTTGGCCGATGATTTTTTATCTAAGGTTTCTTTTCATGATATTTTTATCAAAAAATTAAATTGGCTGTTTGTTCCCGTGCCTCTTCATCGCAGCCGATATTGGGAAAGGGGATTTAATCAGGCAGAAGAATTGGCTAAAATGTTAGCGAGCCGAGTGGGGAAGGAAGTGGGCGCTGGGATTTTGAAGAGGGTTAAAAAAACTTCTCGGCAAGTGGGTTTGGGCAGGACAGAGAGAATTAAAAATTTAGCCGGAGGTTTCATTGTTGAAAAAGAGTTATCAGGGCGTGATATAATTTTAGTTGATGATGTTTTTACCACCGGAGCCACTTTGCAAGAATGCGCCAAGGTTTTAAAACAAGCCGGCGCCGGTTTAATTTGGTCTTTAACCGTGGCAAGGGAGAGATAGGGTAATGGGACTTGCTAAGGAGATAAAAATTTGATAGGATAATACCATAATTGGAGAGGTGGCTGAGCGGCTTAAAGCAGCAGGTTGCTAACCTGCGCCCCCGTAAGGGGGCTCGTGGGTCCGAATCCCACCCTCTCCGTTTTTGTTTGGAGAGGTGGCAGAGTGGTCTAATGCGACAGTCTTGAAAACTGTTGTCCTTGTAAGAGGACCGTGGGTCCGAATCCCACCCTCTCCGCCAATTTTTACATTTTAAAAGATCTCATCAAGCGATGGGATCTTTTTGAAATTCAATAATTATTTACTTGCCGATAAACCAGCTAAATATCCCGAAGACCAGGCCCATTGCAGATTAAATCCACCTGAATCTCCATCTACATCAATTATTTCTCCGGCAAAAAAGAGATGAGGAATTTTTTTTGATTCTAGTGTCTTGGCGTCAATTTCTTTTGCATCAACACCACCGGCCGTCACCTGGGCTTCTTTAAAGGGGCGGGTTTTGCTAATTGTTAGAGTTAAATTTTTTAAAACCCCAACAACTGAAACTCTCTCCAATTTAGAAATGCGAGAAGATTTCTTTTCCGGATCAATTGCCAGATTAATCAAAATTGTTTTTATCAGTTCAACTGGAATGATCCCTGCCAGGGCATTTTTTATCTCTTTGGCTCCGTTGACATTTAAAATAGTCTCTATTTTTTTATCTAATTCTTTTTTGGTTTCCTCGGGAATTGCATCAATGTGCACCTCTATTTTTTTTGTAGGCAGTAATAAACCTACATTTCTAGCCTGTTTCATAATAGCTGGCCCGGATAAACCAAAGTGGGTAAATAAAATATCGCCTTGGCTTTGGGAAATAATTTTTCCGTCAGCTGTGAGTTTGACTGTTCCTTCAATTCTTAATCCCTGAATATTTTTAGGCCAAGATTCCACTGTTTCCAAAGGTGTTAAAGCCGGATGGGGAAAAATAATGGTGTGTCCAAGTTTTTCTGACCAATATAAACCATCACCGGATGAGCCAAATTGGAAGGAGGCTTTGCCGCCGGTGGTAAGAATTAAATTTTTGGCTTCAATTTTAAAATCGCCAGTGGTTTTTTGGCCGCTTAAGAGCCAATTTTTTTCATAGTGGATATTTTTAACCGAAGCCTTTGTTTCCACGCTAACTTTTAATTTTTTTAATTCATAATCTAGGGCTTCCACAACAGAGGAAGCCTGGTTGGTGCGCGGAAAAATGCGGCCATTATTTTCTTCTTTTAAAATTACGCCCAAAGATTCAAAGTACTCCGTCACTTTATATTGATCAAAAGCGGAAAGAATTTGTTTGATAAATTCCGGATTAGCGCCGTGATAATTTGAAACATCTATATTTTTATTGGTAAGATTGCAACGGCCATTGCCTGTAGCCAAAATTTTACGCCCGATTATCTCGTTTTTTTCTAATAAAATAACCTGCCGGCCTTGCTTTGCGGCAGTAATGGCAGCCATAATTCCGGCCGGACCGGCTCCGATAATGGCAATATCAAAGGTTTTCATAGCTTAAAGTTTAATTTGACTCTATTATAGCCTGGCTCTGCCTTTTTGAAAAGCCGGAGACGGACAAAAAGCCTCTCTTTTAACATAATTATTTTTTTGATATAATCTTTAGAGATGAGTTTAAAAGTAAATTAATAACCAGTGACTGTTGCGGGTTGCAACAAAATTGGGTTTAATGTTAAAATATGGCAACTAAAAAAGCCAGTAAAAAAATTGTCGTAGCTGAAACCAAAACAAACAAAGGCGATTTTTTTTCCAATTTGATTAATAAGGTCGGTAAAAAAGCGTCTCCACCTCCCGAAGATTGGGATTTAGATCGCGATGAAGGACAGCTTTCGGTTGACGTGGGGGAAAAAGACGGCCGCTTGGTAATTGTGGCTACCATTGCCGGAGCGCGGCCCGAGGATATTTCTGTTAACATCCATAATGATCTTTTAACCATCAGGGGACAAAGACATCGCGAGGTGGATATTGATGACAAAAATTATTTTTACCGTGAATGTTATTGGGGCAATTTTTCCCGTACCATTGTTTTGCCGGTTGATGTTTTAACTGACGAGGCTATGGGCACTTTTAAAAACGGCGTTTTAACCATTGTTATCCCTAAGGAATCTGCCAAAAAGAAAGTGCCAATTAAAGTTTTAGAAGAATAATATGTCCAAAGAAAAAAAATTAGTTGGTGTTATAGATAGATTAGAAGAAAAAAAGGCTGTTTTGAAATTTGATGACGGTCAAACTTTAAACATTGATATTAATTTTTTACCGGAGAATTCCGGCGAGGGTAGTGTTGTGGAAATAAAAATAGAAGAGCCTGGTGGTAGAGCAACAGAGGAAAGGGCCAAACAAGCCAAAGCAATTTTAAATGAGATTTTGAAAAAAGATTAGTATGGCCGAAACAGTGAATGAAAACGAAAATAAGCGAACTGCTAAATATACCTTGTGGCTTACTTTAGCCGCTCTTTTTTTATTTTGTTTTTTAGTGGCCGGTTTTTTGGTCCTGCTGGTTCAGTTGCCGGCGGGTTCTATATCTAAGGGGGTAAGTATCGGCCCAATTGATGTGGGTGGCTTAAATATAGAGCAAGCCAGAAAATTAATTGTTCAACCAACAGATGCAATTTTAAATAAAGGCGCGGTATTTAATTATAAAAATATTTCCCTCAACTTGCCTTCGGTGGCCGATTCCTCCATCAATCCGGACATTTCCGCTACTATTTTTGATTATGATTTGGATAAAACTGTAGCCAAAGCTTTTAAAGTAGGGCGAGAGGGCAACAGACTGGAACAAGCTTTGAATAGACTTTATGTTAGATTTTTTGGAGTTAAGGTTCCTTTGGAATATTATTTATCGGCAAATGAGGTAAATAAATTTTTACATTTTAATTTGGCTAATATAGAGGTGCCTAATAAGAATGCCAGTTTAAAAATTGAAGACGGAGAAATTTTAAAAGTGACAACAATAGCTGAATCAGCGGGAAAAATTTTTGATTATGAAACGGCCTTTAAAACATTGAAAAATAACTTAGGAGAGGCCAGCTCTGATCCAATTATTTTGCATCTGATTGAAAGTCAACCGGAAATTTTTAAATGGCAAGCAGAAGAACTCAAGCCGCTTTTAGCGCAAGCTTTATCCGCCGGAGAAATAGTTTTAATTTCCGGTGAAAAACAATTTAAGGTTTCGGCCAAAGAATGGGCGCGGTGGGTGGTTTTAAAAAATAATAATGAAAAAGTCGGTTTGGCAATTGAGGCTAGTCTTTTAGAAGAGTATTTAAAAAAACAAGTAGATTATCAACTGGAAACACAATTTGAAGAAGCGCGTTTTATTGTAGAAAACGGCCGAGTAAAGGAATTTAAACCTGGTCAGGCAGGGGAGAAAGTTAATGTACCTGTTGTGGTAGCGGCTGCGGAAAATGCTTTGTTTAATGGTGGAGAAAGAAAGATAAAACTGGTTAAAGAAATTGTAGAACCGGAATTAACTTTATCTAAAGTAAATAATTTTGGTATTAAAGAATTATTGGGGGAAGGGCAAACTAATTTTAAAGGCAGTCCTGTTAATCGCCGTAAAAATATTGCTGTGGGCGCGGCGGCCTTGAACGGGGTTTTAATTAAACCCGGTGAAATCCTTTCTGTAATAGAAAAATTAAGACCAATTGATGATACCAATGGGTATTTACCGGAACTGGTAATTAAGGGTAATAAAACAAAACCGGAATTTGGCGGCGGTTTGTGTCAAGTTTCCACTACTATTTTTAGGGCGGTGTTAGCCTCGGGTCTGCCGGTGTTGGAGCGGGCTAATCATGCTTACCGCGTTTCTTATTATGAGCCGCCAGTGGGTATTGATGCCACCATCTATGATCCGGCTCCCGACTTTAAATTTATCAACGATACGGCCAATCATATTTTAGTGCAAACCAAAATAGACGGCGATAATTTAATTTTTCAGTTCTGGGGTGCCAAAGATGGGCGTTCGGTAAGAAGGACTGATCCCAAAGTCTACAACATTAAATCACCACCGCCATCCAAATTAGTTGAAACTTTGGATTTGCCGGTGGGACAGAAAAAATGCACAGAAAAAGCGCATGCCGGGGCCGATGCTAGTTTTACTTATACAGTTGCTTATGCCGACGGAACCATTAAAACGCAAGATTTTGTCAGCCGTTATAGACCTTGGGGTGAAGTTTGTATGATTGGCGTAGAAAAGTTAAGTGAACCGGCTACGACTGATGGATTTTTGTCAGCCACCTCTACTGCGCCTGGTGGCAGTGCCCCTGCCGAATCACCGGCATCGGCCGTACCTGTATCCCCAATAATTCCCTCTACGCCCTCAGCCACCGGCAATTATTAAAAACAAACCCCCTTCCTTTGCAGGTTGGGGTTTGTTTGGTAAAAGCCTTTTTAAAGTAGGTGTTCAAGAAGATTTGTCAAAGGATAAGTCGAGTCAGAGACCGGATCTTTCCTTCGACAAATCCCCATGCTTGTCGTGAACACCTACTTTGATGGGGCTTTTTTGTTAAAGCCATCTTTATTTTGCTTTTGGATCAAGCACGAAGATGACTGATTATTCTACCATATCAGGGGTTGTTTGTCAAGGGTAGTGAGGGGGAAAAGGTTTGAAGGTTGAGTTTTTAGGATTTCTTTGGCTAGATTTAGCGAAAAAATATTAGACATGTTACGAGCGAAATTAATTTAGGCTTATAAAAAAAGCCTGTCCGAGGTTAGGGGGACAGGCGGCAAGTGACAGGGAGCGGGGCGAGTTGTTCACGGGTCTACGGTCGCCTTCGGTGACGAGCGCGGTAGACAATCAGGCGGTGCCAAAGGCTACTGGCCCAGTAACTACCGTGATGGGCGAGCCAGACCAAGAGCCAGAGGAACAGATCCAAGAGCCGGCGCAGAAGCGGTTCAAGGATGTGATTCCGTACCCAGCGGGCCACCCAGCGCAAGAGAGGCCAGATGACACGACGCCAAAGGGTCCTGGCAATTCGTCCCAAGAGCCTGGCAAACCGCTTGGCCAAGGGTGGGGAAAAAAGATCCAGCCCCACATAAATTGCCAGGAACAGCAGGCCAATCGTCACTATTTGCCCAATGAAGAAATCTATCATTTTGGCCTCCTTGTGTTTAGGTTGGGAGTTTAAAAGGACTATTTTAACTTTAAATTATAGCACATTTTGGCCTTTTTGTCAAGGCCGGGCTTGCTTGCACGCTAAGCTATTGACAAAAAATGCCAATCTGATAGGGTAAAAAGTCAATCTAAAGAAAGGTTGATAGGGCGCGACGTAAGCAGGTCTGTCCTTTTGGGATGACGTTCGGGCTGTCGCGTCGGTTATTTACAAATGTGAGGACGAATTTCAGTCTGTCTTGTTGGACGAGGGGCTGGGTGTCCTCACAGACAATTTTGCAGGGACGAGAAGTGCATTGGCTTTTATGGCCGAGTGATGCAATGTCCCCGTTTGATTTTTGGGAGTGGACGAGAGGTAGGATGTTTTTAAACGCGGCTCATTGTGTCCGCTTTCATTATACAAGGCGGTGACGAAGAGGATTGTGTTTTTGTAAAAACGTGTGTTCAACTGTCATCGCCAGAGAGTTTAGCGGCCGCATCAACTGCTGTCCCAAAGGACGAATAGCTAAGTGGCCGCTTAATAATTTGATGGACGATAGTTGGGATGTCCCTGGGACGCTCCTGCTTCTGTCCATCAATAGTCAAAACGCGGACGAGTCAATGGATGGCCTTTAGGCCAGTTGAATAGTTGTCCGCGTGTACATTGCGCTGACGGTAGTAGGAAGTGTCTTTGTTAGAAGACGAAAGTCGTACTGTCAGCGCATAAAATGGTGGCGACGAAGCTGAAAATGCGCTTTGGTGCGTTTGGAAATTTGTTGCCATCAGAAATTTTTGGGCAGGCGAACCTACCATTGTTGGCAAAAGCAACGATCCGGAAGGTGTTTGCCCATTTGTTCAAAGACGGACGAATGTTGCGCTGTCTTAAACAGGCGTACCGAGGAGGTGTCCGTCTGGTTCCTAATTGTCCTTAAGCCAAGGCGGCTTTAAGGACGGGTTCCTTACAAGTGTCCCTTAGGGGACATACTGCCCCAAAAGGGCAAGGAGAAGTGAGATGGAAAGATTCATCGGCATCAGACACCGGGTCAAGAAAACCACGGCCGGGCAAGCGCGACCCACCCAGATCTTCATCTTGGGTGGCGGGAAAAAGGGCCAGGATTTGGTTTTGGACTTGCCCGACGAGCAGTCCGAGTTGGATTTTGCCCATGGCGTTTTGGTCGCGGCCATGCGTGACGTGAAAATGGGAGAAGATGTTTCCATTTTTCCGCCGCATCAGCTGGGTTGGCGCAAGGTCAAGGACGATGAAGACGTCAGTGCTCTCCCTAAGGGCTTTTTCAAGAAGGAAGGCAAGGACAGGTATGTCCTCGGCAAAGTCCCCGCGGCCTTTGAAGGCCTGCGCGAGGGCGATGTGGTGGGCATGATTCTGGGCGGATCGGGCGATCGCCTGGCCGCCGCGCTTTCCCGCAGCGGAGAGAATGTTGGTGCGAGCGTTTACCGTGTACCGTCCTTTGTCTTCAAGAACTGGCGCGGTCAGGATGAGGACAAGGACAAGGACGCCGAACTGCTTGCGCAGAAGGTGCGGAACGAGCGTGGATCCTTCTACAAGGTGGAGTCGCGTGATCGCGCCTTCATCCGCGTCTCCGAGGCCCTGTCTTTTCGGCAGGAAGCTTTGGCGGCGCGTATTGCCTGTGAACAGCGTCTGCATGCTTCCTTCATCGGCAGTATCTTTCTCTCGGAAAGAGGGCTTTACCCAGAAGGCATGATTGAGAAAGAATACCAGCGCCGCTCGGCCAACGATATGGTTTTGCAGAACTTGGAAGAGGAACTGAAGCGCCGGGAAAGTGAGCTCAAGAAGGCGGTGGAAGCTACGGCTCTGTGGGACAGGGTTTTTGCGCCGATTTCGGGCGTAGGTCCCCGCCTCGCTGCCGCTTTCATTGCCAGCATCGTGGATATTCGCCGCTTTGAGACCGATGCCAAGCTCAAGGCCTACTGCGGCGCGCATGTTCTGCCCGACGGACGGTTCCCGCGTCGTCGTGGCGGAGAAGTGGCCAACTGGAGTCCGGATCTGCGCCAAGCGCTGTATTTGCTTGGCGACCAGTTCAACCGCCGTCCCGACTCCGTGTGGGGACAGAAGCTGATCTCCTACAAGGCGAAGTTCCGCGACCGCCATGCCAAGGAAATTGGCACGAACGGCAAGTCGCGTTACTCCGACGGGCACATCCACCGCATGGCCACCTGGCGCACTCTCACCAAGTTCGTGGAATGGCTGTGGAAGGAGTGGTGGAAACTGGAGAAGGATCGCCAGCGTGAGGAGCGCCAGGCTGCGTAAGGATTGGGGTAGGCGAAGGTTGCCTTGTCCGTAAGGACGACTGATGCCTTGCTTGCCCCCTTGATTTAGTTGGGTCGGACGGAGAACGCTCTGTTTTAAACGGACATGATCGTGTTTGGCCCAGCTACTTGTTTTGGGTGGATGATTGCTATATTGTCCAAAAAGACGAATAGATGCTTATCTGGAAAGATGAATACCGAAGTGTCTGCCTAATGTTGCTTGTCCGCAACATCACCCCCGTAGCTGGTAATCTGGCTACGGGTTTTTTTTGGGCACACTCTCTTGATTCTTTTTTCTTAATCTGTTAGTGTAAAAAAACAGTTCTTTGAGAATAAAAAGGGGGACGACAAGATGAATGTTTTAAAACGTTGGAATTCGTGTCCCCTTAAAATGGTGGTGACAGCAGGCTTCTTGTCTTTGTGTGTGGTGAATACCCGTCATCACCAGAAAATAAAGCGGCCTAATGAAAGACTGTCTTGTTAAAGACGAAGGTTGATGTGACCGCTTGGTATATGATGGACGAATCCTACTTTGTCTGAAAAGACGCAGACCGGGGTGTCCGTCAAAAGTAAAACGCGGACGACAATAAACGTGTTTTAAAACGACTGGGTTGATGTCCGCGTTTAAATTGCGCTGATTAGAATAACCCTGTTTTTATAAAAAAAACGAAAGTGGCTTTGTCAGCGCAAGACAATGTAAGGGCAGGCGAGTTTCCCGCTGTTGTCAAAAGCAACGATACGGAGGGTGCTTGCCCATTTGTTTAAAGACGGACGAACTTGATCCTGCCACAAAAAGGCGCAAAACGCCTTGTCCGTCCGGTGCTACCAGGAGCAGACGTTTGGTAAGGTGTTAAAAAACCGCCGACTCGTTTGTCTGCTCTCTTGTTCTTTTTAAGTGGACGAGGATTGGGATGGACTTTTAGGCCGACATTATTGTTGTCCACTTCGGTGCTTTTTAAAAGTGGTGGCGACGAGAGGCTTCATGTTTTTTGATAAACGAATGAGCCTTTGTTGCTACCAGAGAATGAAGCGGCTTAAGATGGCAATGTCTTGCTAAAAGACGTTAGAAGAAGTGGCCGCTTATTTTTAGGGCGGACGAGTCCCGCTTTGTTCAAAAGAACGAATATATGTAAGTCCGCCCAAATCAAAACCCCGCAACTGGTAACCTGGCTACGGGGTCTTTTTTTAATCTATTTTTTTATTATCTTATCCACCAGTCCATATTTCTGTGCTTCTTCCGGACTCATAAAGTAATCACGATCAGTATCTTTTTCTATTTTTTCTATAGGTTGATTGGTATGCTCGGCCAAGAGTTTATTTAGTCTGTCCTTGATTTTTAAAATATGCTCCGCTCGGATTTTAACATCGGTAGCTTGGCCTTCTGCTCCGCCCATCACTTGATGAATCATCACCTCGGCATTGGGCAGTATAAATCTTTTGCCCTTTTGTCCGGCGGCCAGTAGCACCGCGCCCATACTTGCCGCCATGCCAATGCAGATAGTAGAAACATCCGGTTTAATGTATTGCATGGTATCGTAAATGGCTAATCCGGCGGTGACTGATCCCCCCGGAGAGTTGATGTACAATTTAATTTCTTTATCTTTGCTTTGATTTTCTAAAAACAAAAGCTGGGCAATGACGGTGTTGGCTACGGCATCATCCACGGCTGTACCCAAAAAAATTATCCTGTCTTTTAACAGACGAGAATAAATATCATAAGCTCGTTCGCCGTAAGAGGTTTTTTCTATTACGGTAGGAATTAAAAATTGGGATTTGATTTCGTTGTTTTCTTTAGACATAAATTTAAAAATAAAATGGTGACTTACATCACTTATTATAGAGTTTTTAATCTAATTTCGCAAGAGGTTGTATTGCAGATGGTATTGTTTTCGTGGATTATCAATAAAAAAAGGCGCGAGAAAAATTGTTGTCTTTTTCCGCGCCTTGTTCAGTCTGCCTCCGTTTTGGAGGCTGGTGCCGAGAGTGGGATTCGAACCCACGAAGGCCTAAGCCAACGGTTTTACAGACCGCTCCCTTTGACCGCTTGGGTATCTCGGCGCTAAAATTAATTGTATTATTTATAGAACATTTTTCCGTCTCTCCGACCACTCTTCATACCAATTTGAAAGTCGCAGGATAAGAAAGGCAATTATCAGCAGACTTAAGGCTATCCAGCTTGAGCTTGATACATTTGCTTTTTCTTGGAGTACTTTAATTGGTACTAAGAGAAAAAGCATTTGCGCAAATGGGACTAAAGACATGCTGGCCAGCCACCAGGCTTTGATTTTTAATTTTTGCTCACCGGTTCCGGAGGTTTTCTGGTTAGCGATTAAAAAGGCTGAAAAACCTATTCCGTTTGATAATACACCGATAGCAATTAAGGAAATGAGGGAAACCGAATTTATCTCCCGAAGAAGGCTGAATTCGCCAAATATGAGGGCGTACAAAAAAGAAAATATTACCGTAATAGCTGCCCCGATTAAGGTTAGAATCCCGGGATGAATATCTTTCCACCACTTGCTATCTGTGACTGCGGCATAGCCTCCCTGGGTGGCGGCTACTATCCCTCCCAATCCTAACATCAGGTAAGCAATTTTGTCAAGTCCCTGGCCGTTAAAGGCTGAACCAAGAGCGGCTATGACTGAAATTAAAATACCTAAAAAAGGCAATAATTTAAACTTTTTTTTATCAATCAATCTTAATCCTATCACGCAAAATAATGGCCAAGAAAAATTAAACAGTACTACCAAGGATGCTTGTTTGATATAAATGGCATAAAAATAAGCCAAAGAATAAAGAAATGGCCAAAAAAAACTTAAAACTGACATTTTTAAATATGTTTTTAAATCGTAATTACGAAAGGCCGCCCATGTTTTTTGCCATTCTTCTTTAGGTTTGTCGGCATTTTTGATATTGAACCTGTCAAAAACTCCTATACTCAATAAAAAAGCCACGGTTAGGAGGGAACTAAAATTGATAATTAGGGCGGTGACACCGGCCGGTAAATCTCCGATTACCGCCAAAGCCGGAACGGCTCCCCAGGCCAAAATTATTACGATTGTTAGTAAGACGAGAAAAAAATTATCTTTGCTCATAGGTAGTTAATTAAAAACCCCGTGCCTCAAAAAGAAGCACGGGGAAAAGACTAAGTTTCTACTTTTAAGAAGGATCCTTTGCCAAAACGAATCACGCATCCTTTGTTTACTGTTTGTCTTGAATCAGTGACCGCTTGGCCGTCAATTTGTACAGCGCCTCCTTGGCAGCGCCTCTTTACTTCGCTTTTGGAGGGCAACGATTTTGCCTGTACCAGGATTTCATCCAAAGGCATTTCTGCCGCGGACATTTTAAATGTGGGGACAGCTTCCGTTCCCCCTTCTGATTTTCCAAACAACTTTTCCGTGTCTCGGCGAGCCTTAACAGCCTCTTCCTCGCCATGGACAACCTTAGTTGTTTCAAAAGCCAAAAGACGCTGTGCCTCTCTGGGATTTAAGATCGCCTTTTCAATTTCCTCTAAAGGTAAAAAAGTGAACATCCTGAGCATTTGAGGAACTAATTGGTCGGGCGTTTGAATAAGGTACTGGTAAAAATCAAAGGGACTTGTCTTCTTTGGATCCAGCCAAATCGGTCCCTTTTCCGTTTTTCCCATTTTTTCGCCGCTGGCCGTGGTTAAAAGAGGGAAAGTCAGGGCATGTACCTCCGCACCATGGATTTTTTTGATTAAACTAGCTCCCTGAAGGATATTGGCCCATTGGTCCTGTCCGCCGATTTGCAGACGACAACCAAACTGTTCAAACAACTCCAGAAAATCCCAGGCTTGCAGAACCGGGTAGCAGAATTCCATCAGAGTGAGGCTTCCTTCATCTTTTAGGCGATCGGCAAAGGTGCGCATTTTTACCATCTCGTTTACCGAGAAGACCTTGGCCACCTTGATCATAAAGTCATTTAAAAAAGAGAAATTGCCCATCCAACGGCTGTTATCAATCATCAATGCGGCATTTTCACCGCTGAATCTAAGAAGTCCCATTTCTTCTACCTGCTTTTTCATCTTTTCGCCATTAGCGGCGATATCTTGGGCAGAAAGAAGTTTGCGGCTTGTTTTCTTGCCGGTGGGATCGCCGATCAGACCGGTGGCGCCACCCAAAATAAAGATGACACGATGCCCCGCTTTTTGCAGATGGTGCATTGCCATCAGGGATAACAAATGACCCAAATGCAGGCTATCAGCCGAAGGATCAAAACCCTCGTAGACGGTCGCTCCCGGAGTATTGAGGAGTTTTCTTACTTTTCTGGCATCAGTTGTTTGAAACACAAAATCACGATGGTTCAATAGGTCGTAAGCTTCCATTTTTTTGCCCTCTTGGCTTGTTAAAGTACCCTTGTTAACCATGTTAGTTTTAGTTGATTAACTACTTTAGTAGTAGCATAATTATGCTTTAATGTCAAGCGCCAATTGTTTATGTCAATTGTTTGATTAAATTTTTATAGCACAAAGTCATTTGTCTAACTTGTTTAAGAGGGCAGTATTCATTGGCCCTATGCGCCATTTTAATTTTTCCTGGTCCCCAAATTAGGCAATCGCCCCAGCGTTTAAAATTACCGGCCTGTGTCCAATAGGGCGCTACGATTACTTTCTTTTTTCTTAAGATTTTCCAGCCGGTATCTTGGGCTTTTTGGAAAATAAGGCTTCGGGTGTCAAGTAGGTTGGATTCTCCGATAAATCTGGCTGTCACCTTAGCCAGCGGATCAATTTTATGAATTATTTTTTGAAGTTGTTCTAAAATTTTTTTAGGATTTTCTTTTGGAAGAAATCGTCGGTTGATGGAAATTTGGCAGGAGTCCGGGATAACATTGCTTGCTACGCCGCCATTTATTTGGCAAACAGCTTGAGTTGGGGCGCCAAAAAGTTGATTGGATTTTTTTTCCCATTTTAACTCTAATTTTTGCAGGGCATTGATAGCCGCGGCGGCTTTATAAATAGCGTTGAATTTTTTATTTTTGGATCCGCTGGTTTTGCTGGAATGAAGAGCTTGTCCCGTAAAAGAAACGCGCATATCCATAGCACCTTTTTGCCCGATGATTAAACATCCGTCAGTGGGTTCGGCAATAATTATTTGGGCCGCTCTGTTTTTTATTTTTATTGTTTTAAGAAAAGCTTGACCGCCGGTACAAGCATCTTCTTCATCGGCGTCAAAAAGAAAATAAATATCTTGGTTGGGGGTTTCTTTTATGGAAAGGGCGGCGGAGATAATAGAAGCGAGGCCCGCTTTCATATCTGATGCTCCTAAGCCAAAAATATTTCCTTTTTTGACGTTGCCTTTAAACGGATTGGTTGTCCAGTGATTAGTAAGAGGCACGGTGTCGGTGTGTCCGCTAAAAATCAAAGGATGGGACGAATTTTTACCGGTAAATTTTACAGTTACATTATATAAATCCAAGTCGCCTTTTTTTAATTTGGTAATCAGGCAATTTTTTTTAGGAAATAAAGAAGCAATAAAAAAAGCAATAGCGCGGTTGCTTTTTGTGCACTGGGAATCTAAGGAAATCAGTTTTTTTAAGAGTGCTATTTCATCCATAAATCTTAATGATACGTAAGTTATTTCTAACTTATATTTTGGCCCTTTTTTTAAAAAAAGTCAATTTTTAAGAAAAACCTCGCACAAGTTGTGCGAGGCGTCATGGTTCAAACGTTAAGCCTTATTATTTCCCTTAAAGTTGACTCTAAATGAGGCAAGATGTGAAAATATAGCGGGGGAATTTGATCTCCTGGCGAATTACGAATGAGAGAAGTTATTTGCTCCAGTCTTTCGGCATAGATTTCTTGCATTTTGATTTCGCGACCCAACGGATCGGCCAAGATGCCGGGTTGTGGTTGGAAAGCTTGGGCAGGATCGCCACTATCAAAATAGATAATATCCCACCAAATTTCGCCGACCTTTTTGAGTATGCCTATACCGGCAAATCTTAGCCCGTGTATTTCACAGATCCTTTGAGAAGATGTGTGAGCTTGGGTACACTCAACCCAAAAATTCCAGTTTCTTTGACGAGCAAAATCAATAGCTGCGCCAACCAGCCTAGTCATCGTCCCTTTTGGGGCATTTGGTAAGGATAACCAACGTCCACATTCGTAAACGTCGCCTTTTTTAACCAATGCGGCATGGGCTAGGATTTTCCCTTCATCTTCCATTACCCAGGAGAAGAGATTGCCTTTTTGCCAGTCAGCCAAGATCTCAGTTTGCCAGAGATCGGGCTTGGTTAAAGGTAAATAAGGAAAATAGCATTTCCCGTCTTGTCCTGTCCAAGCAATTCTTGTTAATTCAGCCAATTTGCGCGCCCAATAGGGAACCTCCGTGATCTCGGACCCTGTTAGAATTTTCATCTTTCCCCCTATTTTTGAAAGGACAGTTAATCGTTTTTCAGCGACTTTTATTATCTTAAGATAATATTGATTTTTTGTCAAAGAAAATTTGTTTTTAAAAAAAGGGACAGATGTTTGAAAATAAAACCCCCGCTTTGGCGAGGGTAAGGGTTTTGTTGTTCCTTCTTAATTTAAAAGGACTAAGTTAAAAAACGGCCCAGGCTCATTCTTTCGGCTGCTCGTTCAAAAAGGTGTCGTCGGGGCGGTTCAATGATTTGTTGGCTAAGGCGAATAATGTGCGCTCTACCGGCTGTTTCAATCCTTTGCGGCAAAAAATTGGCTTGATAAAAGATAAGGCGAAAAGATCTGACCAAGGCCAACTCCTCTTCAAAGTCCGTATTGGTTTGGCACTTTCTTGCTAGCCAGGCAGAATAACATCCAAGATACTGCGGCCAAGTTTTGCAATTAAGGAAACGCTGATGTCCCGGGAATAGGGCCAGTCTTTCCGCATCGGCTTTTGCCAAAGTTTTAATGAGGTTTTTTTTGCGGAAAATTCCTTCCCCCGGCGGATCCTGCCCTGCCAATCTTAAAAGTGGGCAATGAGCGCAATCGGAATCGCAGGAAGCTGTCAGAGGGAATTGATAAACCAGTCTGGCTCCACCTAGCCAATTGTCCAGAATAAGAGCGGTTAAACCTTGCTTTTGCAGACGACTTGCCTCACGTACCGCCTCTTCAACGTAAAAATCAAGCTGAATAGCCATTTTAAGTCCTCTTATTTTTAAAGACCTAATTTAATTTTACAGTTCTTTAGAATAAAAACAATGGCTTGCTGTGGAATACTTTTTGCCAAAATTACAAAAAAGAGAGCCGTCATCAGCTCCCTTTTAAACAACCTGCCAGATTCCGTCTTTTTCCTCCAGCTGTCCTTTGAGGGAAAAACCGGCCGCTTTGGCGTGCCCGCCGCCTCCAAAAAAAACTGCCAATTTGCTAACATCAATAGTGGGATCGGTGGTACGCAGACTGCCTTTTATAACACCATTGTTTTTTTCTTTTAAAAGAAGAACTATCTTAGCGCCGGAGAGATTGTTTAAAAAATTGGCCAGGCCTTCTATTTCTTCATCGGCAATATTCTGACCGTCCAAATCTTTTTGAGAAATTATGGCCGTGGCAATGTCCCAATTTTCGTTTTTGGATAAACGGCTTAAAACTTTACCCCATAATTTTAAACCGTCCAAAGTTTTATTTTTTATAGTCCAACCTTGAATCAGCCGCAAATTGGCTCCGCCACTCATCAAGCGACTGGCAATCTTTAAAGAAGATGCTGAGGTGGAAGGATTGGTAAAATGCCCGGTATCGGTGACGATACCGGTTAAAAGGCAGGTGGAAATATGTTTGTCCAAATCCACATCATTAATTTGAAAAAAACGGTACAAGACTTCGGTGGTGGAAGCGGCTTCCGGAACCACTAAATTGTAATGCCCATAAAATTGGTTGGTGGCGTGATGATCTATATTAATGATAGTGGGGGAATAGTCTAATTTTTTAAAATGATCTTCTACGCCGGCATAAAGCAAATCGCCAGAATCAAAAATTATGATTACATCAAAATAATTATTTTTAAAGATTTGAGGGTCTTGAACAAAGTATTCCAGATGCGGCAAAAAAGCCAAATTTTTATTAAGGCTGGTAGCACAAAAAGCCGTGTGGTTTTTGCCCAAGGATCTTAAGTACTGCATCATGGCGCAGGCGCTGGACAGGGTATCGCCATCGGGGTTTTTGTGAGAAATTAAGAGGATATTTTCCGCCCCCAAAATTTCCTGATGAATTTTTTTGGCTTCGGTTATCATAAAGGTAAATCAGGGTAGTATATAAGACTTGGCGGTTTAAGTCAAGGGTGGTATAATAAGCGGTATAAATAGGCCTATAATTTTTATGTATTTACAGCGTTTGGAAATTCAAGGCTTTAAGTCTTTTGCTCAAAAGACTGTTTTAGAATTTTTAATGCCGCAGGGGGATAAGAAGGGGATTACCTCTATTGTGGGGCCAAATGGCTCTGGTAAAAGTAATGTGGCAGATGCTATCCGTTGGGTGTTAGGCGAACAATCTTTAAAGACTTTGCGCGGCAAAAAAAGTGAGGATGTGATTTTTGCCGGATCGGACAAAAAGGCGCGCCTGGGTGCGGCTGAAGTGTCTTTAATTTTAAATAACGAAGATAATGAAGCGCCGATTGGCTTAACTGAAGTGGTCATTACCCGTCGCGTTTATCGTGATGGAGAAAGTGAGTATCTTATTAATGGCCGCCAGACCAGACTGCAGGATATTGTTTTGCTTTTGGCACGGGCTCGTTTTGGCCAAAAGAATTATTTGGTCATTGGCCAGGGTATGGCTGACTATATTCTACGCGCCACGCCTACGGAACGCAAAGAATTGTTAGACGAAGCCGCCGGCATTAAAGAAATGCAAATTAAAAGGCAGATGTCTTTTAATAAGCTGGAATCTTCTCAAGCCAATCTGGCACAGGCTGAAGGAATTTTAAAAGAAATAGAACCGCGTTTGCGGTATTTACAGCGCCAAACCAAGCGTTTGGCCGAAAGGGAAGAAGTAGAAGGAGAATTAAAAATTTTGCAAAAAAAATATTATGGTACTTTGTGGCATAATTTGTCCGGACGCCTGGCCGAATTTTCTAAGCAATACGCTCGCATTGATGAAGAATTGCAAAAAAAGAAAAGCGAACAGCAAGAAGTTTTGAATCGTTTTAAAAATTTGGAAGCGGCCGCCACCGTTTCGCAAGAATTTTTGGAACTGCAAAAAAAATATGAAAATATCTTATCTTTAAGAAGTCAGGTGCAAGAAAAAAAGTTTAAACTGCAAAGCGATTTGGAACTCCTGCGCGTGCGTTCGGAAAGAGTCGCTTCTATCGGCGCTTTGCCTTACGAAAATATTATTAGTGAATTAGACGTTCTCTTAAAAGAACAAGAAGAATTTTTAGAAAAATTAAATAAAATTTCTAAGTTGGGAGACATTCCTTTAATTCAAAAGTCTTTTTCTTCTGTAAAAGATAAAACTTTTTCTTTGTTAAAACGTCTTAAAAATCCCGGCGGCGACAAAAAAGAATTTACACCCAATCCCGTTTTATTAAAAAATCTTGCCGATTTGGAAGAAGAACTGCAAAAGTTGAGCCAAGAAATTATCGCGGTTAATAAAGCCATGCAAGAATTAAACGAGGTGGAGAAACAAAAAAAAGGTGAAATTTTTGAATTGCAAAGAATTTTGCAAAGTAAACAATTAGAAGTGCACGGAATAGAGCAACAACTAAATGGCGTGCAGATAGAATTGGCTAAATTGGAAACCAAACGGGACGGTTTGGAAGAGGAAATCAGTTTGGAAATGGGATCACTTTCTTCAGAAGTTAAATTAGGGGTTGCAGAAGCAGTGTTGCCGGAAGAGGTGCAACCACAAATTTTTAAATTAAAACATCAGTTAGAATTGATTGGCGGAATTGATCCGGAAATTGTAGCTGAACACAAAGAAACCGAAGAACGTTTTAATTTTTTAGCCGAACAAATTAATGATTTGCAAAAAGCCATTACGGATATTGTGTCCACCATTGCCGATTTGGATAAAATTATGAAGGAAAAGCGTGATGAGGCTATGACTAAAATCAACGATGAATTTAACAGATTTTTTCAAATTTTATTTAATGGTGGAAACGCCAAGTTGTTAATGCTTTACGAGGACTTGGCCGATAAAGAAGGGGAGGAAGATGAAGGCGAAGAAGAAAAAGAAAATTCTTCAGCTCAGAATTTGATAGAAAAAACCAATGAACCGGTTTTAACCGGTATTGATATTCAAGCCACGCCGCCAGGCAAAAGAATTAAAGATGTTAATATTTTGTCTGGCGGAGAAAGATCTTTAACCTCGGTAGCTTTAATTTGCGCTATTTTATCTTATAGCCCCTCGCCTTTTGTGGTTTTAGACGAAGTGGATGCGGCTTTAGATGAGTCTAATTCTGTTAGATTGTCGGAAATTATTGATCAACTCTCCGCTCGCACCCAGTTTATTGTTATCACTCACAATCGCGCCACTATGAGCAAGGCCCAAGTATTATATGGCGTCACCATGGGCGATGATGGAATTTCCCGTTTGCTTTCTGTAAAATTGGAAGAAGCGGAAAAAATGATCAATAAGTAAAACCCCTTGACTGTTTTAGTGTTTTATCCTATACTATAATTACTTAAAATTAAGCAAGTATTTTTATTTATGTTGACTATCAAGCTAACAAAAACCGGCAAGGCTAAATTTCCCACCTTTAGACTGATTGTTTCAGAAAAAAGAAAAGACCCTTGGGGGGCTTATTTGGAAAATTTGGGTTCTTATAACGCCAGAAAAAAAATAGTAGTGTTGAATGCCGAAAGAATTAAATATTGGATAAGCAAGGGAGCGCAATTAACCCCTACGGCTCATAATCTTTTGATTAATCAAAAGATTATTGAAGGCGCCAAGGTTAAAAAAGTTAAGATCAGCGCTAAAAGAAAGACTAAAATAGCAGAAAAAAAGAAGGCCGCTGAAGCTAAAGCAGCTTAAAAATTATTTAAAGTTGACTTTTGGTAAAAAATGTGCTATACTGCAAATAGTCCTGGGTGAGGGAGAAGAACCCATGCGCCAGTCGACAGGACCCTTTAAAAATAGAATTAAAACAGAGTGCTATGTACACCGATCAACAGTTTGTGGAGATGATTGTTAAAGCCATTGTTGGCCATCCAGAAGATGTTAAGACGGAGCGCACTGTTGACGAAAGAGGAGTTTTGATTACTCTTCACATTAACCCAGCCGATATGGGTTACGTCATCGGTCGCCAAGGCCAGACTGCCAGATCTATTCGTACTCTCTTGAAGATTGTTGGCGCTAAGAATAACGCCCATGTCAATCTCAAGATTTACGAACCAGAAGGTTCCCGCGGTCCTCGCCCCATGAGGCAGGAAGCAGTGGATACTTCAGCCGTTGATGATCTGAACATTTAAATTGACTTTAAAACAACCCCGAGTTTTCTCGGGGTTGTTTTGTTAAGGAGTTTGGGTTATGATTACTTTAGTCTGCAAATCAATAAGGCGATGATGTAATATTATATTTTTTTGTTGAGGACTCGCCCTCGTCGGCAAAAAAATACCATTACATCATTGCTTCAATAACTACCTTTTTATGCAATTTGATATTCTGACAATTTTCCCCAAAATTATAAATGATTATGTCGGAGAAAGCATTTTAAAACGCGCTGTGGCTGGCGGAAAAATTAAAATTATAGCTCACGATTTTAGAAAATTTGCCACGGATAAACATCACAAAGTAGATGACCATCCGTACGGTGGGGGAGCCGGCATGCTTTTAAAAATAGAGCCAATCTATAAATGTTTGGAATCTCTGGATTTGGTAAAAGAGGCCAAGAAAAAAAAACAGGCGGGCACCAAGATAATTATTATGGATCCGTCCGGGAAAAAGTTTGATCAAAAGATGGCCAAGAAATTTTCTAAATTAAAAAAATTGGTTTTTATTTGCGGCCGGTATGAAGGTTTTGATGAAAGAATTTATAAATTTGCAGATGAGAAAATTTCTTTGGGTGATTATGTTTTATCCGGCGGGGAATTGGGGGCTTTGGCGATAACAGAAGCCGTCGCTCGTCTGGTTCCTGGCGTATTGGGTAATGAAGAATCCTTAAAAGAAGAAACTTTTGAAAGCAAAGAAAAAATGGGTGTGGCCGAATATCCACATTATACTCGCCCGGAAAATTTCATAGGAATGAAAGTTCCTCAAGTTTTATTGTCCGGAGATCATCAAAAAATTTATGAATGGAGGAGTAAAAAAAGCCGTTAATTTTTTAAAAAGTTGGGAATTTTTTGGTCTTGTTGCGTCCGGGCTGATTGGTGGATTGGTTTTTTTTATTTTTTTTGGAGACACGCTTTGGCCGCAAAATATCAGCTGGATTTTGGCCGATGGCACTGATACTTTTCAGCATCAAATTGGCTGGGAATTTTTTAGAAACTCCGCTTGGGGTTGGCCCTGGGGGGTTATTCAAAATTTAAATTATCCCTCCGGTATTTCTCTTTTATATACCGATTCCTTTCCGCTTCTGGCAATTTTTTTTAAATTATGGCGTAATTTATTGCCAACCAATTTTCAGTATTTAGGGATGTGGATGTTTTTATCTTTTGTTCTGCAAGGCCTCTGCGGTTTTTTACTAATGCGTTTAATTAAAAAAGATACCCTCTTAGACATTTTGGGCAGTATTTTTTTTATTTTTAACCCGATAGTTTTTCAAAGGGTCGCGGGCCACGCTTCTTTGGTTAGCCATTTTTTAATTTTGGCCGCTCTTTATCTTTGTCTTAACCGTTCTTCTGTCTGGCGAGCTGGTTTCTGGGGGATTATTTTAATCTTGTCTTTGTTTACTCATCCTTATTTGTTTTTTATGATTGTGCCTTTTTGGCTGTCGGAACAAATAAGATTATATAAGTTGATTTCTAAAATTAAATGGTGGGGGGGCAATTTGGCAACTATAGCTATTTTAGGTTTATTGTCTTTTGTTGTAGGGATGTGGGGGGCGGGAGAAGGCGGCGCGGAAGGTTTTGGAGAATTTTCTTTAAATTTGAATGGTCTTTTTAATCCTCTGGGCTGGTCTAAAATAATGCCGGAATGGCCGATTCAGACTTTTCAGTATGAAGGTTTTAATTATTTGGGTTTGGGGATTTTATTTTTGGGGTTGCTGTCCGGTTATTTTTTTATTTTTAAACAAAGAAAAATTTTTGTTTCATTGCTTAAAAAATATTGGCCGCTTTTAATTGTGGCTGTATTTTTAACTGCCGTGGCTCTAAGCAACAAAATTTATTTTAATAATCATTTGGTTTTTTCGTACCCTCTGCCGTCATTGGCAGAAAAATGTTTAAGCATCGTTCGGTCTTCCGGCAGAATGTTTTGGCCGGTTTACTATCTGTTAGTTTTGGCTTCTTTGTTTTTTTTGCGTTTCTTAAAAAGAAAATGGGCTCTTATTTTAATTTGTCTGACTCTGGTTTTGCAATTAACGGATTTATCCAAAGGTTTGTTAGGTCAACACATAAATTACACCGACAGAGTGATGTCTTTTCCATCTCAAGACTCTTTTTGGGCCGAATATGCTCGCTGGAATTATGTTTTTAAGAATTATAAGCACATTGTGATTCTACCTTACTTTGAGCGTTTTGACTTACCTATGTCTTTAACGGTGGCTAGAAGTGGACAAACTTTTACGGCCGGGGCTTTTGCCAGAAAGCCATCCGGTTTAAAATATTTTTTAGATGAAGAAATCAAAAAAGTCTGCAGTGGTAATTTTGATAAAGACACCGCCTACTTATTTTTTGATAATCTTTATAAATGTTTACCTAAGGAAGATGTAAGCCTTAATAAATATACTTTTAAGCAAGTTTTAAATTTTTGGGTTGTATTACCGCATTAAAGGGTGTGTAATAAAGGGATTGCATAATATGAGATACATTGGTAACACCCCAATGTTTTAGCCAGGGGAGGATGTCATTTTGTCCACAGATGGCATATTGACAAATTATAGTATATTTTGTATACTATAAGTATCATATTTAACTATTATATATGTATATACATCGTCAAGCTGAGGAAATAATGCAAAAAAAGCTTAAAAACAACAAAATTTTATTAATTTTAGGTGCTAGACAAGTAGGTAAAACTACCCTGGTAAAACATGTTTTAGAGGGCAAAAAAACGCTATTTTTGAATTTGGATATTACAGTAGATAAAGATAAATTTTTGGCTTTGTCTGCTTTGTCACCTCGGGAAGCGACAAAAAATATCAATGCTGATTATTTGATAATCGATGAGGCGCAGAGATTGTCAGAAACTGGAAGAATTGTTAAAGGTTGGTATGATTATGGCGTTCCGTTTAAGATAATTTTACTGGGTTCTTCCAGTTTGAATTTATTAAATCAGTCAGCAGAAAGTTTAACTGGCAGGAATGAAAAAATATTTTTGCCCCCCTTTTTATTTAAAGAAATTATTTCCGTTGCCGAATGGTATTTATCAACGCTTTCTTGGCAGGAGATTAATAAAAATTTTTCTTTAGCGGTTCAAGCATCACTAATGTCAAATTTAGCGTATGGTAGCTATCCGGAAGTGGCGGTTTCTGCTGATAAGGAAAATATTTTGGCCGATTTGGCCAGTGATTATTTGTGGAAGGATATTTTGCAAATTGGCGAAGTAAAGAATCCGGAAATGATTAAAAGAATGTTAATGCTTTTGGCTCATCAAATTGGCTCGGAAGTGTCGGTGAATGAATTGGCAAATTCTTTAGGCATGGTCCGGCCGACAATAGAAAAATATTTGGATTTATTAGAACAATCTTTTGTAATTTTTCGTTTGCCAGCCTTTAGTACTAATGCCCGTAAAGAAGTGGTCAAGAGCAAAAAAATATATTTTTATGATGTAGGAATCCGCAATGCCATTTTAAAAGAATTTTCCATCAGCCCTCTGCGTTCCGATATTGGCGCCTTGTGGGAAAATTGGGTGATTGCAGAATTGTATAAAGAAAATTTGCTGTTAGACAATAAAAAAGATTTTTATTTTTGGCGTTCGCGCGCTGGTAGCGAGATAGATTTATTGATGAAAGCCGGTGAAAAGATGTCGGCCTATGAAATAAAATGGCAGAAAAAAAATATCAAGACGCAGGCCTTTACTGATAAATATAAAATACCAGTAAAGGTTTTGCATCATAATAATCCGTTTTTCTGTGGATAACTCACCTTGCCTAAAAACTTGACAGGGTTTTGGGCATAGTGTATACTCTTATCACATACAGAAATTTATCACAATTTAGCCATTTTTCTAAGTCTGCTTAAAGCGGATACTAGAAGAAGAAAAAACAGCAACTCAATTCCGGGTTTCTGTTTTTTCTTCGGTCAAATCGGGCCGGGAAAAAGAACTTTGAAAACTTAAAGTTGAACCAAGACATTAAACAAGTGATAGAAAAGTCTATTCAATAAAGATTTGTTTCCTCAGGGAAACAAATCGCAAAGTTTGGTTCCGGCGGATGCCGGAGCCACTTCAAAAAATTTTTATCTGTAACTCTTTACGAGTTACAGCTAGCTTCATATTGAGAGCCAATCTCAATTTTTATTGAGAGTTTGATCCTGGCTCAGGATGAACGCTGGCGGCGTGGGTAAGGCATGCAAGTCGAACGGACTAATTTGTGATTACATCAATGATTAGTTAGTGGCAAACGGGTGAGTAACACATTGGTAACCTACCTTGAAGACGAACACAACCCCGAGAAATCGGGGCTAATATTCGATGGTCATGAGGGGACAAAAGTCATTCTCATGTAAAGTTCCAAAAGAACGCTTCAAGAGGGGCCTATGGTCTATCAGCTAGTTGGTGAGGTAAAAGCTCACCAAGGCTATGACGGATAGCGGGCGTGAGAGCGCGACCCGCCTCACTGGGACTGAGACACTGCCCAGACTTCTACGGAAGGCTGCAGTCACGAATCTTCCCCAATGGACGAAAGTCTGAGGGAGCGACGCCGCGTGTAGGATGAAGGTCTTCGGATTGTAAACTACTTTTGCAAGGGACGAATCTTGACGGTACCTTGCGAATAAGAGGTTGCTAACTCTGTGCCAGCAGCAGCGGTAATACAGAGACCTCGAGCGTTATCCGGATTTATTGGGCGTAAAGCGTCCGCAGGTGGTTTGTACAGTCATTGGTAAAATCTCGGAGCTCAACTCCGAATCTGCTGATGATACTAACAGACTAGAGGATGGGAGAGGTGAGCGGAATTGCCGGTGTAGTAGTAAAATGCGTTTATATCGGCAAGAACACCAGAGGCGAAGGCGGCTCACTGGAACATTCCTGACACTAAGGGACGAAAGCGTGGGGAGCGATACGGATTAGATACCCGTGTAGTCCACGCCCTAAACGATGGATACTAGACTTTGGCAGTATCGACCCTGTCAGAGTCGGTCAAAAAAGCTAACGCATTAAGTATCCCGCCTGGGAAGTACGGCCGCAAGGCTAAAACTCAAAGGAATAGACGGGGACCCGCACAAGCGGTGGAGCATGTGGTTCAATTCGACGGTAAACGAAAAACCTTACCAGGGCTTGAAATGTAGCTGCTAATCTCCAGAAACGGAGACTCCTTCGAGGGTGCTACACAGGTGCTGCATGGTTGCCGTCAGCTCGTGCCGTGAGGTGTACCATTAAGTTGGGTAACGAGCGCAACCCCCGTGTTATGTTATTTTTTACATAACAGACCGCCCCTGCCTGTAGGCATTTAAAAAAGTGCCTAGAGGCAGGGGAGGAAGGAGGGGATGACGTCAAATCAGCATGGCTCTTACGTCCTGGGCCACACACGTGCTACAATGGGGAATAACAATGGGTTGCCAAGTCGCGAGACGGAGCTAATCCCATCAAACTTCCCCCCAGTTCAGATCGCAGTCTGCAACTCGACTGCGTGAAGTAGGAATCGCTAGTAAACGCCGATCAGCTATGCGGCGTTGAATACGTTCTCGGGTCTTGTACTCACCGCCCGTCAAGCCAAGGGAGTTGGGGACGCCTGAAGGCTGGGTTTATCCCGGTCCAAGGCGGAATCAGCGACAGGGGCTAAGTCGTAACAAGGCATGTGTAGCGGAAGCTGCGCATGGATCACCTCCTTTCTAAGGAGTCACTTATCAGCAATGATATGACTTCAGTCGAGATGAAAAACTCAATTTTCATCGAATAGTTTTTTTCTATCACTTGTTTGGTGTCTTAAATTTGCGTCTTTTAAAAAGAATGAAAAGTCTATCTACTCTTGACCTCATCTAAAAAATTTGTGATAATAATGATGTTGTAAAGAGTCGGTAGACTTTTTTAATAAATGGTTTTGCCCTAAAAGGGCGCGTAGCTCAGTTGGTTAGAGCGCGTCACTGATAATGACGAGGTCATAGGTTCGATTCCTATCGCGCCCACCAAAGGGCGGCTAGCTCAGTTGGTTAGAGCGTTACATTGACATTGTAAAGGTCATAGGTTCGATTCCTATGCCGCCCACCATTATTCAAAATACTCGCATAAGATTGCGAGTTTTTTTGTTTGAAAAAAAGTAAAATAACTTAAAAAAGTATTTTAGTTTAGCCTAGAAAAGTGTAACCCTTGAAGGTTGACTGTACATTGGCTTGACAAATAACTTAAAAAGTGATATAATTTATAGTCAAAATAAGTTCTTTTAATTAAGCTTAAATAAAGTACATTTCCTGGCTTTCTGAAGGGTGAAGGAGGCTCTTCAGAAGGCTGGGAAAACCAGCCAAATTGGTAAGCCTTATGTCTTGGCACGGTGTCAGGATAAGAGGTAAACCAAAGACGAGAGAGGTGATTCCATGGCCAGCAAGGAAGAGAAGGATCTGAAGGAAGTGCTCAGCAACTGGGGCCTCGCGTTCGAGCTTCTCAAGGTGCTCGTTCACTCCATCCTGAAGAAGGGTGGCACGATCGAACACCTCCGGCGTCTCCTCAAGGAGCCGGATCTCGTGTCCAAGGTCGCGGATCTGCTGGTGGACAAGTCCGTCGCGGCCTTCTCCGCCATCGTCACCTACATCCAACCAAACCTTGCCGAACTCAAGCAAAAGTTTAGCTGGGTGAACAGCGACTATGCCAAGGCGGACTTCAAACCGATCGATCGCTGCAAGGATGTGAGCCGTGATACCCGTGAAGTGGCCTTTGAGTACGTCCACATGGGTCGCGACGCCTCTACAGATGAGGTCCTAGCCGAGATGGATCGCCATGGCCTGCGTCCGGCGCTCTATGAGGAACTTCTTGCCTTTGGTGCCAAATACCCTGACGAGCAGAGGCAGTTCCCCATCGTCGCCCTTGGCTCGGTCTGGCGCGACTTCAATGGCGACCTGTGTGTCGCCTACCTCAACAGGAACGACTCCGAACGCGGCCTCGGCCTGGACTGGATCAGCGACCGCTGGGGCGGCGGCTGCCGGTTCCTGGCTGTCCGCAAGTAGGTTCCTGGATACCCGGGTTCCTGGCACAAGGGATCCCTGGATCCCAGGATACCTGGTTCCTGAACCTTTAACCCTTGCGTAAGTAACCTTACCCCATAGCAGATGAACTTCTGTCTATGGGGATTTTTTTAATTTGCGAAATTGCCAAAAGGCTCCTAAAATGATAAAATTTTAAGTACTATGATTAAACCAAAAATCAGTCCAGTTGTGTTGGCAATTTTAGATGGCTGGGGTGTGGCGCCGCCAGGAGAAGGCAACGCCATAACGCAAGCCAATCTTCCTAATTTTAAAAAATTCATTAAAAATTATCCGGCCATGACTATTACTGCCGCCGGAAATGAAGTGGGTTTACAATGGGGGCAAATGGGCAACTCCGAGGTTGGTCATTTAAACATCGGCGCCGGCCGCGTGTATTATCAAACACTACTGCGCATAGATAAAGAAATTCGCGAAGGAGTCTTTTTTAAAAACGAAGCCCTAAAAGGCGCTTTTGACCAGGTTAAAAAAAATAAATCCGCCCTGCATCTTTTAGGTTTGTTTAGCGCCGGTAATGTTCATTCTTCGGAAGAACACGGGTTTGCTCTTTTGCAAATGGCTCTTAAAGAAAAAGTTGATAAAGTTTTTATTCATATAATTTTAGATGGTCGTGATGCTCTTTTTAACGGCGGTCTTCAAGCGGTGAAAAAATTGCAAGAGCAAATGGCTAAATATAAAATTGGCAAGATTGCTTCCCTTTCTGGCCGTTTTTACGCTATGGACAGAGACAATCATTGGGATAGAGTGGAAAAAGCTTATCACGCCATTGCCGAAAGCCAAAGCGATAAATTTTATACCGATCCTTTGCAGGCTATTGAAGATTCTTACAAGGCGGAAGTTTATGATGAACAGTTTGTCCCGGTGGCCATTCACGAAAAAAATAAACCAGTAGCCACAGTCGGTGAAAAAGACGCGGTGATTTTTTTTAATTTTCGGGCCGATCGTGCCAGGCAGTTAACCAAGGCTTTTGTTTTGCCCGGTTTTGAAAAATTTCAGCGCCATTATTCCCCCAATCTTTATTTTTCCACCATGGCGGAATTTGAAAAAGATCTGCCGGTACGCGTGGTTTATCAGCCACAGATTGTTAAAAATTGTTTGGCCGAAGTAATTGCGGGTGCCGGGTTAAAACAATTTCATGTGGCGGAGACGGAAAAGTACGCCCATATAACCTTTTTTCTTAATGGTCTTATTGAAGACCCTTTTTCCGGTGAAGACAGGCAGATAGTTCCTTCCCCCAGTGTGCAGAGCTTTGCCGAAAAGCCGGAAATGTCGGCCGGAGAAATTACCAAAAAAGTTTTGCAGAGCGTTGAAACTAATAAATATAATTTTATCGCCTTAAATTTTGCCAATGCCGATATGGTGGGACATACGGGAGATATGAAAGCTACTATTAAAGGTTTGGAAACGATTGATAAATGCTTGGGTCAGATTGCCGACGCGGTTTTAGCTAAAAATGGAGCTTTAATAATTACGGCGGATCATGGTAATGCCGAGGAATTGATCAATTTTAAAACCGGGCAAATTGACAAGGAGCATAGCACCAATCCTGTACCTCTTTTGATTATTGGCAAAGAATGGGAAGGTCAGCAGGGGATGGGGCAAGATGCACTAGAAGGTGATTTAAGTTTGATTCAGCCGGTGGGTTTACTTAGTGATGTAGCACCTACGGTTTTAAAAATTTTAGGAATTGATATTCCGCCGGAAATGACTAGCCGGCCACTTATTTAAAATATGCCGGAACTTCCCGAAGTAGAAACAATCCGTCAAGATTTAACCAAATTGATTGTTGGAAAAAAAATTGCCGCTGTTGAAGTACGGTTTAAAAAAATGGTTCAGCCCGGTAATTTTTCTAAAGTTTTGGTTGGACGGAAAATAAAAAAAATTTCCCGCCGCGCCAAGCTTTTGATTTTTGAATTATCGGGTGGTTTAAAAATGTTGGTGCATTTAAAAATGACCGGCCAGCTTGTCTATCGCGCCCAGGATGGAAAAATAGGGGCGGTGGGCGGTCATCCTATTGTGCAGAACTTGCAGGAATTGCCCAACAAATTTAGTCATGTTATTTTTACCTTTACCGACCACTCCCATTTATTTTTTAATGATGTCAGGAAATTTGGTTATTTAAAAATTGCCGATGAAAAAGAAGTAGAGGAGGTAAAAGCCTCTTATGGCATAGAGCCTTTTACTAAAGATTTCATTTTAGAAAATTTTACAACTGTAATTTTAAGTCGGTCCAAAATGAAAATCAAGCAATTGTTAATGGCTCAGGAGCTCATTGCCGGATTGGGTAATATTTATTCTGATGAAGCCTGTTTTTATGCCGGTGTGAGACCACAAAAACCGGCCGGTTCTCTGTCTAATCAAGAAATTAAAAAATTATTTTTGGCAATTTTAAAAGTTTTAAAAAAATCTTTAGGTAAAAGAGGGACTTCAGTGGAAAATTATGTGGATGTCTACGGCCGTGAAGGTGGTTTTGTTCCTTATTTAATGGTGTATGGCCGCGCGGGTGAAAAATGTAAACTCTGCGGGAATAATTTGGTAAAATTAAAAATAGGCGGACGTACCTCTGTTTATTGTCCGCATTGTCAAAAATGATCCCACTAATTAGCGAAAATAATCACGGCCTCCGCCATTTGGCGAGAGAGAAGGATCTATTACTTTTATGAACTATCTTAGACAATTAGATTATAAATTAATGCGTTCTATTAACAAAATATCCTTGCATTTTCCCTGGCTGGATTATTTTGGAATTTTTTGCGCGGTTTTTTTAATTTGGTTAATGGCCGCTCTGGCTTTAGGGGTTTTTTTCTATGTTCCCAAAAGCCTTAACCGTTTAAAATATCTATTTGTTTTATTAGCTTCGGGTGCCGGTTCTTATTTTTTAAGCGCTTTGGTTGGTTTTGGTTATGGTCGCGCCAGACCTTTTGTGGGTTTTGCCGATTTACATCAGCTTATCGCCACTTCTTTTTCTCATAAATCTTTTCCTTCTTCCCACGCAACAATTGCTTTTGCCTTGGCTACTGCGGTTTTTTGTTTTAATAAACCCTGGGGAATTTTAATGTTTGTTTTAGCTATTTTAGTGGCCTGGGGCAGGGTTTTTGTGGGTGTGCATTATCCTTTTGATGTTTTAGCCGGTGCTTTGTTGGGAATGTTGACAAGCTTAATTATTTACCGGTTAATTATTTAAGAAAGAACGGCCTTTCTTGACAAAAAAATGGTTCTATATTAAGATAAGCAATCTCTTATAAAAAAGAGATAAAAAAGAAAAACAAGGGGGCAGATATGGCGACCATTAGAAAACCTAAAAAAGAAGGACATTCCAGGGCCGGTCCCTGGCACGAAGGGGCTGACAACCTGCTGTTTCTGAAGAAGGTGATGAAAAAAAGGGGAGTAAAAGTAAAGCTGACGAAAGATGAAAAACGTCTGCGGTGGGAACTAGAGGGGAGTGAAGCAGTTTTGGAAACTCCCGCCAGTATTCTGGAAGATTAAAGTGTGTCGCAAAAAGCGCTATTGAGTCAATTCAATAGCGCTTCTTTTTTTAATTTCTCCCAACCTTAGTAGTTTTCTAGTATTTTTATAAACGACCTGATTTTGTTTTCTATGCTAACGCCTCCGGAAATTTTTAAACGAGTTTTTTTTGTTTTTGGGTCTTTGGTAATTAGTGGCACCAGATAATCTTTGGCTTCTTGTAAGGTAATTGCTCCTTGGTCAATCAGTTCTAAAATTGTGGCGGAAATATATTCAAAGGGAGGTAAGGGTAAGCCAGACAATTTAGCCCAAAGATGATCAAATGAACTCGCCATGCCTTGCGTCTTAACTTTTTCTTTTGTTTGCTCAAGAAAAATCAAATATTCTTTTCTGGATTTTAGTCTCTCTTTGTTGGCGATTAGGGATTGTCCCAATCTTTGAGATTCTTGGTTTAATTCCTCTTGGCGAGAGGTGCACAAAGGCGTTAAATCCCTTACCACAGCCAAATCGTCATAATATCTTTTTCCGCCGTCTTGGTAAAGTTCCTCGCTGAATTCGCCTTCAAAGGTTGTGGAGGAACCAAAATCAATCAAAGTGACGCGCGGTTCTTGTTTGCCTGGCCCACCTTCTAAATCTCCTTCAATTAAAAAATTACGTTGGTGTCCGTCGCGAAAACAGAAGCCGTTGTTGTGAAAAAGTTTTATAGTTTTTTCTATTTGGCTTAAAACTTGGGGGTTCAATACAAAACTTTTATGGTGCAATAAATTATAAAGGATTTGAGCATTTTGATTCCAAACTGTTTCGGCGTCTATTTGTTTTTGCGTCGCGTCGCGTGCTTTGCTTTTGGGTGCATAAAAAAGTTCTTGAGAAATTTCTTTTTGCAAAACATCAAATGGCAGTTCGTCAACTTCTTGTCTTAGGTGAGCAAAGCGATTATCGCGTCTTATTGCTTCGCGATACAGCAGAGTGGCTAAATCTGTACCCGGGATATAATCCATAATAATAACTTCCACCCTGTTATTTATTCCGGTAACGCCGCTTTCTCTAAGTTTTTTCTTAGTTTCTTCATCAACTGGAATATCAAAAAATTTAAGGGGTCTGGCTACTTTAGCCAGTCCGGTTTTGTCTTTAGCCTTGGAAAAAATTTCCCAGGCGCGGGTTTGCATTTCAAACTCTCTACGGCCTGCGCCGGGAATATAAATTTTAACTATTTTGATGGCTTGCGCGCCTTCAATATTTTGACCTTCTTTTTCTATGGCATCCTTAAGGCCGGACAGTTCAGGAATGTTGTTTAGATCAATTTTAAAAACTACGCCGCTGGTTCCTTCATTAAATTTTTTGGCGAATTTATATAAAGCCAATTCTACTTGGCCTTCTAGCATCTCTCTTTTTAATCTGGCTTCGGGTGTTTCTTTTGTCGCTTGGCCTTGCATTAAAGACAGATCCACCTCTCCTTTGGGTCTTGAACTCATAATTTTATTTTAAAAGATAAATATATCTTAGCACATTTTTATCGTTTTGTCAATCTCATTTTAATCTTAATTTTAATTAAAAATATTTGCCAAAAGACTTTTTTTGAGATAAAATTAAAGCATTAAAAATATGAACATAGTTATTTTATCAGGCGGAGTGGGCAAAAGACTCTGGCCCCTGGGCAGACAAAATAATCCCAAACAATTTTTTCCCATCATTGGCAAAAAGCCTTTAATTAAGGAAACCTATGACAGGTTTACCAAAATTTACGGAGCCAAGAAGATTTTCATTTCCACTACGGCCGATCTTTTGCCGCATCTAAAAAAGATCTTCCCTAAAATTTCTGCCACCCAGTTTATTGCAGAACCTTCTAGGCGCGATACTGCACCGGCTATGGGTTTTGCCGCTCTTAAATTATTTTTACAAAATCCCGATGAGCCAATAGTTTTTGTGCCCTCGGATCATTTTATAGCCAATGTGCCTAAATATTTGGAGTGTTTTAAAATTGGCGAAAAGTTGATTAAAGAAACCGGCAAGCTGGTGGATATCGGCATTGCCGCTACTTTCCCTAGCACGGTTTTAGGATACACTAAAATTGGTTCTAAGCATAAAACAATTAGTGGTGTGGAGGTTTATAATTTTGTCGGACACACGGAGAAGCCCAACGCTAAAATTGCCGCTAAATATTTAGCCAGTGGAAATTATTTGTGGCACGGCAATTATTATATGTGGACGCCGCGTTTGTTTTTAGAAGCTCTGCAAAAGTATACATTGGAAATTAGTCAGGGTTTGGAAAAAATCAAGTTGGCATTAGAGAAAAAAAATAATAAACAAATAGCGCAAATTTATAATCAATTACCCAAAATATCTTTTGATTATGCCGTGACAGAAAAAATTGATAAGAAGAAGGCTTTAATCATTAAGGGCGATTTTGGTTGGAGCGACGTAGGCGCCTGGGATGTTTTACACGAGCAATTAAAAGATGGGGCGGATGAAAAGGGGAACGTGGTTAAGGGACAGGTGGTACATCAGGATACAGAAGGTTGTTTGTTGTATGGGCATAAGGAAAGAATTTTAGCCACGGTAGGCATAAAAGACGTGGTGGTGGTTGACACCGAGGACGCAGTTTTGGTTTGCCCCAAATCCCGCGCGCAAGAAGTTAAAAAATTATTGGAAGAAATCGAACAGAAAGGTTTGGAAAAATATTTATGAAAAAAATTAAGTCGGTTTTTTTAATTTTAATTGTTGTTGTGGCTATTGGTTTGTTTGGTTTTTGGTTAAGAGGTAGACAAAGAGTTGAACAGGCCAAAGTAGCTAAAGAAAAAGCTACTATAAAATTGACCTTTATTGAAGGTTGGACTTTGCGCGATTATCAAGATTATTTAATTGAACAAGGTTTGTTAAAAAAAGACGACCCAGAATTTAAAAATTTAGTTGGGGAGGTAGCCTTTTATCCTTCTATTTTAATTAAAGATTATCGTTTAAAGGCGGAGGCTTTGCCAGTTGAACAAATAATCAATCAAAGAAAATTTTTACAGGATTTGTCTTTGGAAAGCTTAGAAGGATATTTGTTTCCCGACACTTATATTTTTAATAAAAATTATCCCTTGGAATCTTTGGTAAATATGATGTTGAATAATTTTGAAAAAAAGATTCCGTCAGAAATGCAACAGGAGATTAGACGTCAAGGTAAAAGTTTGGATCAAATTATTACCGTGGCTTCTTTAGTTGAGGCTGAGGCTAGATATAAGGAAGATCGCCAATTGGTGGCGGATATTATCTGGCGGCGTTTTTCTAATGCCATGCCTTTGCAACTTGATTCCACTGTTAATTATGTGACCGGAGGGAAGAAGCCCTCTATCTCTCTTAAAGAACAAGAAGTGCCTTCGCCTTTTAATACCTATAAGAATAAAGGTTTGCCTGTCGGTCCAATTAATAATCCGGGAATAGAATCCATTGAAGCGGCGATTTATCCTTTGTCTAATAATTATTGGTATTTTTTAAGCGGCACGGATGATGAAATGCATTATGCCAAGAATTTGGATGAGCATAATTTAAATAAAATTAAGTATTTACGATAGATTAAACACTGTTCTTAAAATTTTTTTTGTTGCAGACTTGTCGCTGCGTCGGCGAAAAATAAAAGACCAAAATCTTTTTATTAGTATGTTACTTTCTGATTTTGATTATCATCTTCCACAAGAGCTGATTGCCCAAGAGCCAATTAAACCGCGCGATCACGCGCGACTTTTAATTTTGCATCAAGATAATCAACCTCTGGAACATCTACATTTTTTTGACTTGCCTAAATTTTTAAAAGCCGGTGACGTTTTGGTTTTTAATGACACTAAAGTTTTTAAAGCTAGATTATTAGGAACAATTACTAATAAAGAAGCTGCGGCGGAAATTTTTTTACTGCGCCCCCTAGATGAAAACAATTGGGAAGTATTATTAAAGCCCGGAAAAAAATTGCAAATAGGATCACAAGTCAACTTTGAAGAAAATTTAGAATGTATTATAGTAGCTAAGCCAGTTGATGGCCCGGCGGTGGCCAAATTTAATAAAACAAAAAATGATGTTTTACAAATTGCTGAAAAAATTGGACATGTGCCTATCCCGCCATACATTAAAACTGAGCCGCAAGATGCCAGTGATTATCAAACTGTTTATGCCAAAGAAATAGGATCAGTGGCTGCACCAACAGCCGGTTTTCATTTCACGCCTGAGATTTTGGAGAAAATCGAAAAAATGGGAATACAAGTGGAGTTTGTGACCTTGCACGTGGGGCTGGGAACTTTTTTGCCGGTGAAAACAGAAAAAGTAGAAGATCATAAAATGCATAGCGAATGGGTAGAGGTTAGCACGGCCACTGCCTCCGCAATCAATCAAGCCAAAAAAGAAAATAGGCGCGTGATTGCCGTGGGCACTACTACGGCCAGAACTTTGGAAGGTGTGGTGCAGGCGCTGGGGGAGTTAAAACAATTTTCCGGCGACATCAACATTTTTATAACTCCCGGATTTAAATTTAAAATTATTGACGGACTGATAACAAATTTTCATTTGCCCAAATCAACCCTTTTAATGCTGGTGAGCGCTCTATCTGGTCGGGAAAAAATTTTGGCCGCCTATGAGGAAACTGTAAAAAAAGAATATAAGTTTTTTTCTTTCGGTGACGCGATGCTGATTTTATAAAAAAGTTTTTAAATGCCCCGCTAAGGGGCATTTAAGTTTAATTATTATTTCACCCACTCCTTCTTCAACTTTTCAAATTTATCATCAGCGATGGCCGTGCGGATTTTCTCCATCACTTTTAACATAAAACGGACGTTGTGGATACTGGCCAAACGCAGACCCTCTATTTCATCGGTTTTAAATAAATGGTGCAGATAGCTCCTGCTAAAAAAGTTTTTTCCATCAAACCCACGGCAGACTTTGCAATCACACCAGGGATCTATTGGCTCAGCGTCTTCTGTAAATTCCGCATTATTGATATTTATTCTGTATTTATTTTTTTTGCCGCCGCCGGTTTTAGGTGAAATATATAGGGCACCATTTCTAGCTAGTCTGGTGGGCGCTACACAATCAAACATATCAATGCCCATCTCTACCACGGCAAATAAGTCCGAAGGTGCAAAACCCACGCCCATGGTGTAGCGCGGTTTGTCTTCTGGCAATAGCGGATTTAGCCAGCCCATAATTTTCTCCGTAGCTTTCATGTTATAACCAATGGATTCCCCACCAATGGCAATACCATCAAAGGGAAGAGAAGTGATGAATTTGGCACTTTTAATGCGCAAATCTTTAAATTGTCCTCCTTGGATAATTCCAAAGAGCCGCTGTTTGTAATTATGCAGAGGTTTTTGTTTTTGATGATATTCCAAGCATTGTTTGGCCCAACGATGGGTTCTCTCCATCGCCTCCAAGCTTTCCTGTTTGGGCGCATCATCTTTGGTGCATTGATCAAAGGCCATAATAATATCAGCGCCGAGTTTGTGTTGAATTTCTATGGCCGATTCTGGAGTAAAAATATGCCAACTGCCGTCAATATAACTTCTAAAGGCCACGCCATCTTCAGAAATTTTGACCAAAGATTTTCCTTTTAAATTTTGATTGTCTTTAGCCCCGCGTACTTCAAATTCTTTATCCAAAGAAAAAACTTGAAAGCCGCCGCTATCAGTAAGAGTGGGTTTATCCCAATTCATAAACCGCGCTAGGCCGCCCATTTTTTTGATTAAATTTTCGCCAGGACGTAAGTGCAAATGATAAGCATTGCCCAAAATAATTTGAGCGCCAGCTTCGTTTAAATCGCGCGGGTCCAAAGTTTTAACAGAGGCTTGCGTTCCCACGGCCATAAAATCAGGAGTTTCCACATCGCCGTGGTCAGTATGAATCACACCTAGCCGTGCCTGGGATTTTTTAGACTTGTATTTAATTTCAAAAAAGTTTGACATATTTGTTCATATAATCTATCATTTTTTGTCTTAATTTGGCAAATGGAGTAAAATAAAAATAGAAACAAGTAAAAACGGTTGTCCATATATTTTTCGCCGACGAGAGCGTAAGTCTGCAGCTAGAAAAATATATGGATAACCAATAATTTATTCTTAACTAATATTTTATGCGTTTTATCTTTCATCTTTTGGGTATTGTCTATTTTGTTATTTGGATTGTGATTGGTGCTATACTCCTTTTTGCTATGTTTACTTTTCTTAAAGTAAAGCCTTGGGCAATGCTTGGCGGCACCAATAGTTTGCAGAATATTTCTAATGTTTTTAATCAAGCGGGAAGTGTGGCTGATGTTATTCAAAAAATTCAAGCCAATAAAGGCGATGTAGGTGTGGCATTTAATTCTTTATCCAAAGATCAGCAAGATTGTTTACGCAAAGAATTGGGTGATAAAACAGTGAGTGATGCTTTGTCCGGAGTTAAAATTAATCCAACTCCGGATCTGATTTTAAAAGCGATGAAGTGTGTTAAGTAAAAAAAAGACAAAGAAAATATTTTTAATTATTCTCCTCGCGATCATTTTAATCGGCGGATATTTGATTTTTGCTAATCGTGTTGCAATACGCGGTTGGTTTGATTTGTGGTATAGAAAGAGTACTTTGCCGCCGGCGCAGGAGTTTTCTCCAATCAAAATAGAAGCAGTCAAGAATTCCGCGGCCAGTTCTGTTAACCAGAAAGAAGAAACTCAAAAACAATCACCAATTCCCGCTAATCTTCAGACAGATATTATTATAACTCCGCCGCCGTCTACCGCCTCTTCTTCCGTCCAGGATTCCTTACAAGAAAATGTTTTGCCGATGGAAATAAATCTGGCTGTGCCTTTTGTTTCCCAAGCTCCTTTTAAAAATTGGGACGCGTTGCATGAAGAAACTTGCGAAGAGGCCTCTGCGGTAATGATAAACGGTTTTTATACTAGCGTAAAGGTGTATACTCGAGGGCAAATGGAAGACGAGTTGCAAAAAATTGTGGATTGGGAAAATATAAATTTTGGTTTTTTTGAAGACACCACAGCAGAAGAAACCGTACAATTTATAAAAGCAATTTACGGGCTAAATGCGGTGGTAAAATATGATATTACTCTTGATGATATAAAACAGACGTTGGCGAGTGATCAGCCGGTAATTGTGCCGGCGGCTGGAAAATTATTACCCAATCCGTATTTTAGCAATGGGGGTCCCCTGTACCATATGCTGGTTGTAAAAGGATATACCAAAGATGGTAAATTTATTACTAATGATCCGGGTACTAATACTCTGGGTGAAAATTTTACTTACAAATTTGATGATCTCTATAATGCCATTCATGATTGGGTAAAAAGCGGTGATGTTTTGACTGGTAGGAAGGCCATGATTGTGGTGGAATAAAATTAGCTTAAAAAAGCCTTTGTTGACAAGGCTTTTTTATTATTTTTTGCTATGTTTTAGACTACCCGCATCTTTTCTGATAGAATGTTTAAACTACTATGATCAATTTTCAAAAAGAACTCAACAAGGAACAACTCACCGTGGTAGAAAATGGCGAGGGGTATTGTTTGGTTTTGGCTGGAGCGGGAAGCGGCAAAACTCGTACTATTACTTATCGCGTGGCTTATCTGTTAGAAAAAGGCATCAAGCCGGAAAATATTTTGCTTTTAACTTTTACCAACAAGGCCGCCAAAGAAATGCTTTCTCGTGTGGAAAGTTTAACCGGCAAAAAACCAGAGAAACTTTGGGGCGGAACTTTTCACGCCATTGCCAACAGGATTTTGCGGCATTTTGCGGAAATCATTGGTTATAAAGCCAATTTTACGGTTTTGGATGCCGATGATTCACAAACTTTAATGAAATCTTGCATCAAAGATTTGCATTTAGACGGTGGCAAAAGGTTCCCCTCGGTTAACGTGCTTCACGGTTTGTTTTCTTTTAGCCGCAATTCTTTAATGCCTATCAGTGATGTTATAGAAACAAAGTATCCTCATTTTTTGCGTTTGGAAGAAAGTATTAAAGAAGTTTGCGCCCTGTATCAAAAAAAGAAAAAAGAATCCAATGTAATGGATTTTGATGATTTATTGGTATATTGGCTAGAAATTTTAGGCAACCCCGATGTTTTAAAAAAAATTGCGGAACAATTTCATTATGTTTTAATTGATGAATATCAGGACACTAATCGTTTGCAGGCGGCGGTAGTAAAAAAATTAGCCTCGGCTCACAATAATTTATTGGTGGTGGGGGACGATGCGCAATCTATTTATTCTTTTCGCGCGGCCGACATCAATAATATTTTAGATTTTCCCAAAACTTTTCCTACGGCCCAAATTCATCGCTTGGTAATTAATTATCGATCCACTCCTAATATTTTGGATTTGGCCAACAATGTAATTTCGCAAAACAAAAAGCAATTTCTTAAAGATTTGCAAAGTAAATTAAAACCAGCTAGTTCGCCGCAACTTATTACCGTTAATAATCCTTACACCGAGGCGGAGTTTATCAGCAAAAAAGTTATTAAACTGGCCTCGGCTGGCAATAAATTGCAAAACATTGCGGTGTTGTTTAGGGCGGCCTTTCATGCGCAGATGTTGGAAATAGAGTTGGCCAAGTTAGGTATACCTTATGAAATGCGTGGCGGTTTGAAATTTTTTGAGCGTGCACACATTAAAGATGTGCTGTCTCTACTCCGTTTGGTGAATAATGGCAAGGACCAAATTGCTTGGTTTAGGGTGCTAGAAATTTTCCAGGGCATTGGGCATGAAACTGCCAAGGCCATTATTGCCGAGGCTAGTAAGGCCACGGATTTTAGTCAAATGTTTTTGGGTGGTGTGAGGGAAAAATTAGCCAAGAGTGCTCAGAGGGGCTGGGATGATTTTTCCAGCATCGCTAAAATTTTGGATAAAAAAAGAAAAGACAATCCAGGTGAAATAATTTCAGAGGTGGTGGATTCTGTCTACGCCGATTATTTAAAAGAACGATATGAAAATGCTGAGGACAGGTTGGATGATATCAGACAATTATCTTTTTATGCCAAGAATCATAAGAGTTTGAATAATTTTTTGGCGGAGATTGCACTGGATGAATCTTACAGCAAGAAAAAAGATGATAATCGTGACCGTTTAATTTTATCAACTATTCATCAGTCCAAAGGTTTGGAGTGGGACTCGGTTTTTTTAATAAATTTGGCCAACGGTTGTTTTCCCAATGAACGGGCATTAAAAGAAGATGGGGGAGAGGAAGAGGAGCGGCGTCTATTTTATGTGGGTATCACACGCGCCAAACATAATTTGTTTATCACTTATCCTTTAACCGGCAGTAAAATGAATTACAATCAACCCTCGCCGTTTTTGGAAGAGATTAAAGACGAATTGATAGAAAAGAAAATTCAGAGTGGGTTTGGGGAGTTTGAAGATGAGTTGCCGACAATACAGTTAGAAGATGAAGATGCGCCGGCATTTGTAAAAAAAGCAGTTACGCGTGGCATGCCAGGGGCGACAAAGTCATTCGGCCGGCAGCGGGCGAAACCCAAGGCCGGGGAGTTTTTAAGAAACGTGGAGGATTTATAAGAGGAAATAAAAAAACTACACCGCTCGGTGTAGTTGTTGGAAACAAAGGGCAAATGATCACCAGTTTTTGAGGGTTTCCTTCAAGCGATTTTTGTAATGTCTGAGGATTTTGGCTTCACCGCGCCAAAGGCTCCATTTGCCATGAAGCAAGAAACGCCAGTAGTTTCTTCTGGTACCACTGATAACAATCCTCAAGTCGCGAATCATGCCTTCGCGATCTGTAAGAAAGGATCCCCTCGTTGTCATTTTGAACCTCCTTAAATTGTATTGACACACTAACAAAATTAGCTAAAAAAGTCAATTTTATTTTTTATTTATTTTTTTTGATTTGGACTTGTTGACCTTTTTTAGGCAAAATGGTATTCTAAGATGAGCCAATGCGGAAACCAGCCCAGTTTGCTAAAAGGCGAATATGGTACCACTTCCGCCCTTTAAAGGTAAGGCATGCAAATTCAGATAAAAGTTAAATTTCGGGTGGAACCGTCTAAACCTTAAAAGTTTTGACCCCGATATTCTTATTTTGGGAGTATCGGGTTTTTGTTTAAAAATATATTTATTATGACCACTATAAAATTAAAAAGCCCTCGCGTTACTTTAATACCTGAAACAAAACAGACCGCGTATTTTTTAATTCCTTGGTTAAAAAATAAAGAGGTGATGCGTTATGTGGATCATGAAGGCTTTGGCTATTCTTTAAAAGATGAAATTTTTGATTTGGATTTTGTTAAAAAATACGGTTGGGATGAACTACATTATATTATTTTAGATGAAAATAAAAATTCGATAGGCGCAGTGGGATTAGAAATGAATAGCTATCACAAATCGGGAGAAATCTGGATCTTAATTGGTGAAAAAAGCGCTTGGGGTAAAGGCTACGGGCAAGAAGCTATTAAAATTTTAGCCGATTATTTTTTTAGAAAATTAAAATACAACAGATTGGAATTGGCTGTTTCGGCAGAATTTGCCAAGGGCGTGGCCGCCTATAAAAAAGCGGGATTTAAAGTGGAGGGTATTTTAAGAAAAGCCGAATGGGACAGGTTTGGTAAAAAATTTCGCGATCAAGTGGTGATGAGTATTTTAAAAGAAGAGTGGCTTAAAAAACAAAAACTTAAAAAATAATTTTAAATATATGCAACAGGAACAATTAAAAATTATGCGTCATAGCGCCGCCCATTTAATTGCCGCGGCCGTGGAAAATTTATATCCTGGCTCAAAATTCGGTGTCGGACCGGTAGTGGAAAATGGTTTTTATTATGATATAGATTTTCCGCAAAATATTGGTGAGGAAGAATTGCAAAAAATAGAAGACAAGGCCAAAGAACTGATCAAGGCCAATTTAAAATATGAAAGAAAAGAAATGCCGATTGATGAGGCGATAAAATTATTTGAATCCAAAGGACAAATATATAAAGTGGAATTGTTAAAAGATTTGAAAGAACGCGGCACTACTAAAATGAGTGGTGAAGAATTGCAAGAAGTCGGATTAGCCGGGTCTGCGGTAGACTCCGTTTCTCTTTACCAAACTGGGGACTTTATAGATTTATGCCGGGGACCGCATTTAAAATCAACTAAAGAAATAAATTCAGACGGTTTAAAATTAGTACGTCTGGCTGGTGCTTATTGGCGTGGTAAAAATGAAAATCCGCAACTGCAAAGAATTTATGGAGTCTGCTTTTCTTCAAAAGAAGAACTGGAAAATTATTTACATATGTTGGAAGAGGCGGAAAAAAGAGATCACCGCAAAATTGGTGCTGAACAGGAATTATTTTTCTTTGATGACTTAGTGGGCAAGGGTCTGGTAATGTGGCTTCCTAAGGGCACAATCATCAGAAATGAAATAGAAAAGTTGGCTTTTGAGGAAGAAACTAAAGGCGGCTATGTTCGTGTGCGTACTCCGCACTTGGCCAAAGAAGAAATGTATCTCAAATCCGGCCATTTGCCGTATTACAAAGATAGTATGTATCCGCCTATGGTAATGGATGACGGCACTTATTACATGAAAGCCATGAACTGCCCGCACCATCACATCATTTATAACCATAATTTGCACAGTTATCGTGATTTGCCTCTGCGTATTGCCGAATATGGCGAGTGTTATCGTAACGAATTGTCCGGAACTTTGGCCGGACTACTGCGCGTGCGTTGTTTAGCTATGAATGACGCGCACATGTATTGCCGCAAGGATCAAATCAAACAGGAATTTAAAGGCGTTTTGGAAATGATCATTAATTATTTCAAAATTTTCAAATTGGAAAATTATTGGTTTCGTCTTTCTAAATGGAGTCCGGATCATTTGGAAAAATATATTAATGAACCAGAGAACTGGGAATATTCACAAAAAATTATTCGTGAAGTTTTACAAGAGATGGATGTAAAATTTGTGGAGGCAGACGATGAGGCGGCTTTTTACGGACCAAAAGTTGACGTGCAGTTTAAATCCATAATTGGACGCGAAGAAACAATGTCCACCGTGCAGTTAGATTTTTTGGCGCGTGAAAGGTTTGGACTAAAATATATTGATGAAAATGGTAGAGAAAATAATGAAGTGTTTGTGATTCATCGCGCGCCTCTTTCCACTCATGAGCGGTTTATGGCTTTTCTTATAGAACATTTTGCCGGCATATGGCCAGTGTGGTTATCGCCAGTACAAATTCAACTAGTGACAGTATCTAGTAAATTTATTGAAGGCGCTACTGTCTTAGCTAAAGAATTAAAATCTAGCGGCCTTAGAGTTGAAGTTGACAATGCTGATGAAACAGTAGGCAATCGCGTGCGCAAAGCCGTAGAAGAAAAGGTTCCTTATATTGTGGTAGTTGGTGGCAGAGAATTGGAAGGGGAGGAATGGACAATTCGTCTGCGCGGGCAAGAGGATCAAATGAAAATGAGTAAAAAAGATTTTGTAGAAAAAGTGGTAGAGGAAATTAAAAATAGAAGCTAGTAAAGAAGCCATGTTTGTCACGCAGGAAGCCGTGCCTTGCCAAAATCTAAAAAATCGATTAAGATAATATTCAAATTAATCATTATTTTAAAATATGTCTCATCATAAAGAAGAACAAACCTTGGTAATTATTAAACCGGACGCTATCCAACGTTCTTTAATTGGAGAAATTGTCAAGCGTTTTGAACAAGTTGGTTTAAAATTAAGCGCTATGAAAATGTTTGTACCTACTTCGGAAATGGTTGAACAGCATTATACTTTGGATCCTAACTGGCGCCGCGTGACCGGTGAAAAAACCATCAAAGGTTATAAAGATAAAGGTTTGATTCCTCCTTCAGAAGATCCATTAGAAATTACCGCTAAAATTTTAGCCAACTTAAAAAAATATATGGCCAGCGGCCCGGTGGTGGCTATGGTTTGGAAGGGTGCGCATGTGGTTAAGATTGTTCGTAAATTGGTTGGGGGTACGGAACCTTTAACTTCTGATGTGGGTACAATTCGCGGCGACTATGTTTTGGATTCTTATCAAATGTCTGATGTTGACGGCCGCGCCGTGCGCAATTTGATTCATGCCTCCGGATCAGTAGAAGAAGCGGAAATGGAAATAAAACACTGGTTTAAAAAAGAGGAATTGATTAATTATCGTTTAATTAGTGAACAGATTTTGTACGATGTAAATTTAGATGGAATTTTGGAATAATTTTAATAGGTTCTTTATCAAAAAAAACGGCGGAATAGAGTATTTCATAGTTGTGTAATGCTCTATTCCGCCGCTTTAACAGTTAGGAGGGGAGAATGGAAAGAAAAGCAACTTATCTCATTGCCGGTCCGATGCTTCAAGAATTAAAGGAAGTCTTGGCTACTGGGGACGTGCCGTCTTTGACAGTGAGGTATAATATTGGCGCCATGGGCGATGCCGGGGGAGAAGACAAAACCCATAGTGTTCAAGTTACGCTTTTGGTTAAGATTGGTGAATATGAGGCCACTATTACTGCCAGTAAGAGTTTTTTACTTGAAGTAAAGCCTCAAAATTTTTTGCAGGCGCGATCCTTTACAGGCGAGGAGGTTTCGCTTGGCATCGTGGATCTTTTGGAGGGTGGTATCAGGCAGGCTCTGGTACAGATTTTTCCGGCTTGGGAAAAAGTCATTAGCAGCTCATCAGTAAGCTCTTACGTGGTGCACTCCTTGGGTTCAACCAACTCCAATTTGGTTCAGGTTATCATGAAGTTTAAGGCAGAACTTAGAGAGAATGGTAATGGTAAAGGCAAGGGTGGAGAAAATAGTGCTGGGCAAACGATGGACAAGGGTGTGTTTTGCTACGGTACCGAAACTATTCGTGCCTCCCTGGAATGTCTTTTGGTTTTTTATAACTGGCTTATTTGGAGACTGATGCGCCAGGAAAATGGTAAGAAACTGGGGAAAAAAAGTAGGTAAGTTATTTATGTAACTTGCGCTCGTGAAAACACGGGCGCTTTTTTTGACAAAAATCCATTAAATGTTAAAATAAAGATGTCCCGCTTGCCTCGGACACAATACCTCTACAACAAAATACTTTGGGAGCCTTTATTGGGCTAAGTTGCTGATTCGTTCAGAATTTAGTCTTGCGGGCACCCACCTGTAATGCAGGAAGTATTTGACGAGGCTATTTTTGCGGGACTTTTAAAACCCAATTTTTACCATTTTCGGGCTATAGCGCAGTTGGCTAGCGCACACCCTTGGGGTGGGTGAGGTCGGCGGTTCGAGTCCGCCTAGCCCGATTTTTTATAATATACACCCGCGGGGGTTGAGTCAAAGCTAAAAGGCAAACTGCTTTGCCTTTTAGCTGGCGAAACGGGCGAAGCGATGCCGTAGGCCGCGTAGCCCAGGAGGGTGAGTTCGGAGTTCGACTCTCCGCAGCCCGACCAACTTAAAATATGTCTCATTGTAAATTAAAAATTTCTTTTTTTCTTTTCTTTTTGCTTTTTTCTTGTGGTTTTTTTGGTTTAAATTCCCCAGTTGAAGCCGCTGTCAAACAGCCGGCAAAAAAAGTTTCCGTTAAATTTAATCCGGCCAAAATCTCCACTTATTTTTTGGCCAATGAAGAAGGAAAATGTTTAAAAAGCAAAGAATCCGTCAAGGCCGTGCCTATTGCCTCTTTAACCAAACTGATGACCGCCTTGGTTTTTATGGAAAATCGCGTTAAAGAATGGGATGAAACAATTGTTTATAATCCTAATGATCATTACGTCTACGCCAATTATTTAAAATTCAAAAAAGGAGATGTTGTTAAAGTAAAGGACTTGCTTTATGGCATGTTAGTGGCTTCGGTTAATGAACCGCCACGAATGCTTGTTGACGCAACTAATCTTTCTTTAAAAGATTTTGTGGTTAAAATGAATGCCAAAGCGCAAAGATTGGGCATGGAAAATACCATTTATGTTGACCCTAGTGGCATTTCTCCTAAAAATGTTTCCACCTCTGCCGATCAAGCTAAAATTTTGGCAGAAGTTTATCAATATTCAGAGTTGCGTGAGGTTTTAGATACAACTACTTACAATTTTGACGTAATTGGCAAAACTGGAAAAGTTGTTCATCATCATATTAAACATACCAATTCTTTAATTGGCAAGACTGATTTTTCTATTTTAAGCAGCAAAACCGGCTACTTAGATGAGGCCAAAAATTGTTTGGCTATGGTTATACAAAAAAACGGCCGGATTTACTATGTAGTCACTTTAGGTGATCCAAGCCGTTATCGCGATTTTGGCAATACAGAATATTTAGTGCAAAAATCTATTTTTTAACTTTGGCAAGAGTCCTCATACAGCTAGTGCAGATTTTAGTCTTTTTGCCATCAATTTTTTTAGATTGCAAATTGATTTGCACGCGGCGCTTGCTTTTAATATTAGAGTGGCTGCGGGTAGCGCCGGCTGTTGGGCCGCGACCGCATTTTTCACATCTTCTGGACATAAAATGTTTTAGAATATAGAATTTATAATAATGAATATAGAATAAAGGAATTTAAATAAATTGTCAAGTTAATTATTTAGAATATGGATTTGCTTTCTTTAATTTTCTTCTTTTTAGTGATTGTGCCTTCCTCTATTATTCACGAATTTGCCCATGGTTATGCGGCTTTTATTTTGGGCGATCCTACGGCTAAATATGCCGGACGTTTAACTTTAAACCCAATGGCGCATATAGACCGCTGGGGAACCATCATTCTGCCTATTTTTTTGTATGTAATTTCCGGCGGCTCCTTTATTTTTGCCTATGCCAAGCCTGTTCCCTATAACCCTTATAATTTAAAAAATCCTAAATGGGGACCTGCTTTAGTGGGAGCGGCTGGGCCGATCTCTAATTTATTAGTGGCGGGAATTTTTGCGTTTTTTATTAGAATTGTAGCTCCCGGAACTAACCCCTTGGTGGTTTCTGCCAGTTCTTACGCAAGTATTTTAACTTCTCTATTTGCCATTATTGTTTATGCCAACATTTTACTGGCAGTTTTTAATTTAGTGCCGATTCCACCGTTGGACGGATCTAAAATTTTATTTGCCCTTTTGCCGGACAGATATTACCGCCTGCGCTTTTTTTTAGAACGCAACGGTTTTTTTATTTTATTGTTTTTTATTTTTTTTGCTTTTGAATTGATTCAGCCGATCATTTCTTGGCTTTTTAATTTGCTGGTTGGCGGGATTTAGCATATGTCTAAGCCGCTGAAGGGATTTATTATAAAAGGGGAGAGGAGAGCCAAAATAAAACATAAAGAAATTCATGGCCCGGTTGGAGGAACCAGAGCCGGTTTTGCTAAACGCGCGGTAATCAATAAGGGTTTTGTCAGAAGCAAACGAAAACCGGAAATTGTTATTATAGACAAGAGTAAGAAGTAAATTAAAAGTTAAAAAAACTTGACTTTTTGCTTAAATTGTGCTAAAATAAACCTATAAAAATTTAAAATTATTCTAAAATATGTCTAGTAGATTACACGAAGGAGCAAAGCCCGAGGAGACGGAAACAGGGTTATTAAAACAAGAAACTCCGGAATCCGCCATCAAAACAACCGAGCTTTTAGATCTGCTCTCTTCTTTGCGCTTAGCTCGTGAGGAACTGGAAAAACTGTATTCTTTCTCCGGATCACCCATCCTTAAACCAA